>PVMO01019343.1_pt1 | contig 239095 bp, 222 predicted proteins | sample 1853421 | NCBI WGS metagenome assembly PVMO01 (sample SAMN08533511, study PRJNA380276) | Human gut metagenome, whole genome shotgun sequencing project.
CTAGCTCTTGTTTTTTTACTTCGTTTTCTCGAAGTGACTCGGTCGCGTCACTAAAGTGACTTGACCCGCACATCTGTCAATCAATATTCAGTTCTCAAGGTTCGTTCCTCGCTGTCATTCTCATCGGTGACAGCTTGTTCAGTTTATCACTTTTCGAACATCTTGTCAACACTTTTTTTCGTTGCTCCTAGAAGTTCTTTTTGTGAGCCTCACCCCTTCGGGAGAGTGCTTGATTATAATAGCACAGATGGGGCTTTTAGGCAAAACTCATATTATCCGTTTTATTTGGAATAATTAGGTTTATTTCGTAAAAATTTCTTCTATACTCTTGATTTTTCATTAATTTCCATCTTTTTACTCTTTATTCTTTGTATTTTACATTATTGTTTTTTTATGTTCGCTTTGTCCCGAACTAATTTTTTTATTCTTTTATTTCCATCCGGTTACATCGAATTTTTTTCCTTCCTGGCTCCCTGTTTCTTTGGAATTTACTTTTTGAGGATAAGGGAATCGCGTATTATCCTTTCTTTCCTTTCTTTCCCAGCTGTACATAGCAGCCTTTAGATGGGAGCAGAGTTGGCGCTTAGGCATCGATGGACAGGAGGCACAGTCTATTTTCCTGATGGCTTCCAATGATCTTCTCACAGCCCTTACTGTGACTAAGGGTCCCCACTTTCTTTGATCAAGTCTTTCTCGCTGAGGCTTACAGCCTCATAGGAATACTCGATTTTTACCATGAAAAAAACTCCCATCCAAATGCTAGGTTCAGATAGGAGCTTTCTTCTATTCTTTCTCGATTCTATTTCATCATGAGGGCCAAGTCATCTTCTACATTCGAGATGGTGCCAATGCCAAAGTTTTCAACAAGAACATTAGCAACATTCTTGCTGAGGAAGGCAGGCAGTGTGGGTCCCAGGTGAATATTCTTGACGCCTAGGCTCAGGAGGGCAAGCAGAACGATAACAGCCTTTTGTTCATACCAGGCAATGTTGTAGACAATAGGAAGCTTGTTTACGTCATCGAGGCCAAAGACTTCCTTCAGCTTCAGGGCAATGAGAGCCAAGGAGTAGGAGTCGTTGCATTGACCGGCATCAAGGACGCGGGGAATGCCGCCAATATCGCCGAGTTTCAGTTTATTGTAACGATATTTTGCGCAGCCAGCCGTGAGGATAACCGTATCTTTCGGCAGTGCCTTGGCAAATTGGGTGTAATAATCGCGGGTTGTATGACGGCCATCACAACCTGCCATGACAATAAATTTCTTGATGGCGCCGTTCTTAACAGCGTCTACGACCTTATCAGCCAGAGCAAGGACCTGATTATGAGCAAATCCGCCGACGATCTTGCCGCTTTCAATCTCTGTCGGGGCACTGCAGGATTTAGCCTGCTCGATGATGGCACTGAAATCTTTCGATCCATCGGCAGCCCCTTCGATATGACGGCAGCCCGGATACTGGGCAGCCCCGGTCGTCCACAGACGCCCCTTGTAGCTGTCTTTCGGAGGTACGATGCAGTTTGTTGTCATCAGGATCGGACCATTGAAGCTTTCGAATTCATCGCGCTGCTTCCACCAAGCATTGCCATAGTTGCCGGCAAAATGCGGATACTTCTTGAAGAAGGGATAGTAATGGCCCGGCAGCATCTCACCATGGGTATAAACATCGACGCCCGTTCCAGCCGTCTGGTCCAGAAGCATTTCCAGGTCCTTCAGATCATGACCGGAAATAAGGATCCCCGGATTGCTGCGGGTACCAAGGTCCACTTCCGTGATTTCTGGCTGCCCGTAAGTATCCGTGTTAGCCGTATCAAGAAGAGCCATGCCCTGAACACCGTATTTACCCGTTTCAAGGGTCAGGGCGACAAGACCATCAACACTAATGTCTTTTTTCTGGATATCGGAAAGGGCACGCTGAATAAAAGCATCAACGTCTTCATCTTCATGATTCAGGACATTTGCATGATGAAGATAAGCAGCAAGACCTTTGAGGCCATAGGTGATGGTTTCCTTAAGAGAACGGATATCTTCATTGGATTCGGAAAGGACGCCGACTTCGGCAGCCTTTGCTGCATAGTCCGTTTCCGGTGCAGACCAGAGGGCCGCTTCAGAAAGCCCGGATACATCCTGCAGCTGTGCACGCAGTTCTGCCGTTTTCTTAAGGGTTTCCGTCACACGGGTGCGGATGGAGACCTCATCAAAGTTGGCATTCGTAATGGTCGTGAAAAGGTTCAGCGTGACCATATGGTTGACATCAATAGCCACGTCCTTTCCCTCTTTACGAAGAGCTGTCGTGACACTGCTCAACCCTTTGGTTGCATAGACCAAAAGATCCTGAAGCGCTGCAACTTCGGGGCGTTTCCCGCAGACACCGCTGACGGTGCAGCCTTTGCACCCTGCTGTTTCCTGGCACTGATAACAAAACATATTCAAATCCTCTCTTTCTGGGCCACAGCCCACTTATTTGAATGGAATGGTTCATCAATTGATGCTTTTATTGTAAGCGGAGAAGCTTCAGGAATCCGTTGTTTCAACAACATAAAGAAAAAACATCCCCACTTTTTTGCAGGGATGTCATGAACGATTTTAGATGAGCGGCAAGCCTTCGAAAGAACGGGCAAAATCGCTCAGGGCATACTGAATTTCCTTTTCCGGTGCAGTGGCAAGGGCTGCATCCTTAGTTTCCGCCTTGCGCAGGAATTTTTTCTTAAATTTTCCATCTTCCTTGCGATAAAGGTAAAAATCAGCAGCGGACAGGGTCCTCACATAGGTTTCAGGGCCATCTTCCCAAAAGGGGAACAGGGCCTCAACATAGTAAGATTCCATCGTATGGACAACCATGACAGCCACGACATCCGCTTCCGTTGCAGCAGTGACCCGTTCGAGATCACCTGCCGTGAGCTCATCGCCGCCTTGGATTAAGGAAAGGAGTCCAGCCCGCCCCTTTTGCAGGATGGTTGGGTCATCTAGGAAGGTATAGGAAACGCGCGGATACGCCTGCCGCACTTGCCGCTGCCATAGGTTCCTTAGGGACGGCGTCACTTTTCCCGTCCCGTCAAAGCAATAAAAAGCAATGACTTTGCGGGACAGAGCGTCTTTCGATGCTGAAGGTGCGGCAAAAGCAAGATTTCCGGCAAGCAAGGCCACAAGGAAAAAAAGAAGTGCCATAAGCGTTTTCTTAGCGTGCCTCATGATCCATCACCTCCTGAAAAGTTCCCCGCTTAAGCGTAAGTCCCAAATGATGGGCAAGGATCTGTCCTCCATCACTGTAGGTTTTCATCGGTGCCAAAGGCCCCGGTTTTACCCCCTTTCCAAAAAAGAGCATCGGAACATGTTCCCGTGTGTGGTCCGAACCTTTGAAAGTGGGATCACAGCCATGATCAGCTGTCACAAGAACGAGGTCGCCAGGGGTTAGGCGGGCTTCAAGTTCAGGGAGACGGCTGTCAATCAGCATCAGTCCTTTCCCGTACCCTTCTGCGTCACGACGGTGCCCATACGAAGAATCAAAATCAACAAAATTCGTAAAAATGAGGCTGCGGTCCCCAGCGTCTTCAAGGGCCTCCAAGGTCGCATCAAAAAGAGCGGATAGACCAGTGGCCTTGTATTGTTTTGTAATTCCACGATGAGCAAAGATATCTGCAATCTTGCCAATGGCATAGGTTCCACCGGCCTCTTCATAGGCCCGGTCCACCAAGGTCTTTTCCGGTGCAGCCACGGCATAGTCATGACGATTGCCGGTCCGGGTAAAGTTCTCCGGTGCCGTTCCCACAAAAGGACGGGCAATGACACGGGCAATATGATAGGGTCTTACCAAGTCAAATGCCTTTTCACAAAGGGTATAGAGCCGTTCGAGGCCAAAGGTCTCTTCATGAGCGGCAATCTGGAGAACACTATCAGCGGAGGTATAGATGATAGGTTTGCCCGTCCTCATATGTTCGCATCCCAGTTCCTTGATGATTTCCGTTCCTGACGCATGTTTTTCCCCCAATACACCGGGCAGGTTGCCTCCAGTAATAAGTCCATCAACGATATCTTTAGGAAAACAATGGGGAACATCGGGGAAATAACCCCAATCAAAATCAACAGGCACACCGGTCAGTTCCCAGTGTCCGCTCAGCGTATCCTTACCGCGGCTGATTTCCTTGGCATATGTATAAGCTCCTTTGATTGGTCCTGTTCCTATGGAATATGGCAAGGGATGACCTGTACTGAGGGTATGGGCATTAACAAGGCCAATACTTGTCAAATGAGGCAGATGAAAAGGAATGGAAGGACAATGCTTTCCGTACCATTCCACAATGTGGCCCAACGTATCAGCCCCGCTGTCGCCAAACGCGGCAGCGTCAGAAGCTGCCCCGATACCAAAGGAATCCATCATCAAGATGATGCAGCGTTTCATGATTCTCACTCCCTTTGCAGCAGTTCCTCAAGTCCTCGCTTAACAATTTTCTGGAAACGCACTTCTGCCCGATGGTAGATTTCAGGCGGAGCGATTTCCTCGCTTTCCGTTCTTTTGGCAACAACGCCGCAGATGCTCGCCGCCTTAAGGCCCAAGGCCTGACTGGTCACAAAAACAGCGGCCGTTTCCATTTCATAGTTGGTCACGCCCAGCTGCTGCCACTCTTTCATGCTCCCTTGGAAGCGCCGCAGGACGTAGCCGGTAAAACTATCATAGCGCTCCTGACCTGGCCAGAAGGTATCACTCGAAACGCAGATGCCCACTTCATAAGGAATATGTTCCATTTCAGCCGCATAGACCAAAAGCTGTGTCAAATCAAGATCAGCGACAGCAGGAAACTCAATAGGGGCATAATGGGTGCTTGTGCCTTCAAGACGGACAGCTCCCTTGATAATGACAACATCGCCCAGATCAAGAGAGTCCTTGATGGATCCTGTCGTTCCTACGCGAATGACCCGCTTAATGCCAAGACGGACCAGTTCCTCAAGACAAATTGCCGTTGAAGGACCACCCATGCCTGTTGAAATAACAAGAATGGGCTGACTGGCCACTTGAGCCAAATAACTTGTATACTCCCGATGGCTCACGAGCTCCACAGCAGGTCCCATAGCCTCTGCCAATGATTGTACACGTCCAGGGTCACCTGGCAGAAGTGCAATTTTTGCGCCCATGAGCATGTTTTGGGAAAGGTGGGTATGATAGAGGATTTCCTCCGGTCTAGCATAGTAAGCCATAACAGTGCCTCCCTATATTTTCATCCGCCATTGCGGTCATGTTATTCTGTTCATATTATACCACAGCAAAGCGATCTTTTCGTGAATCAAGAGACAGGATTGTCTTGTTTTTTCTTGCCCATATGGAACGAACCGGTACACTTTTTCCTTATTTTTTCTCAAACCGTCCATTACATTTCAATCGCTTTCAACCTATAATGATTCCAATCATGTAATGAGGATGTGACCTTTTATGACCAAAGAACAAGTCCATAAGCTTACCTTGGCGGGTCTTTTTGCCGCCATGGCCTTTGCCTGTTTTTCCTACCTGCGCATTGAGATTCCCATGGGCATGGGTCTTACTGGAAAGATTTACGTGGGCCACGCCTTCATCATGGTTTCTGCCCTCCTCTTAGGCGCCAAATATGGGGCCCTTTCAGGAGCCGTGGGGCTCTTTCTTGCCGATGTCCTTGCGGGCTACACTACATCAGCACCGCCCACGTTCCTTGCAAAGTTTCTTCTGGGATGGGCGGTAGCCGAAGCAGGAAAACATCTATTTTCTGCTAAGCTAAATGCTTCTGCCACCTTGGGACGCGGCGTGCTCTTTGCCTGCCTGGTCGGATCCCTTGTGAACGTCGTGACAGAACCGGTCATCCGTTTTTCCTTCAAATACTTTATCCTTGGCGTTCCTTATGCCGTGAGCTATGCCTCTGCCATCAACTGCGCTGTCAGCATGGCTGTCAGCAACGTTGTTTCCAGTCTTCTTGCCGTAGTGCTCTGTAAGGCCACGGTGCCCATGATGGGATTCAAGAAAGCCTAAGAACAAGTGCATCAAAAAAGACCGATGAAGCAAAGGGACTTATCCCCTTCATCGGTCTTTTTTATTTTTCTTAGGCCTCAGCCTTTTTCATGGCCTCGGCCACAGCAGCTTCACAGCTTCTCATGGCAAGGATGGATTCCTCAAAAAGTTTATTGAGGTCCCAGCCCAGCATGTCAGCGCCTTCCTTAATAACGTCACGGCTGCAGCCCGCAGCAAAATGCTTGTCCTTGAACTTTTTCTTGAGGGATTTCACCTCCATGTCCTGGACACTCTTGGAAGGACGCATGAGAGCCGCAGCCCCAATAAGTCCAGAAAGTTCGTCCACGGCATAAAGGACCTTTTCCATCTCAAGTTCCGGCGCCACATCGCTGCAGCGAGGATAACCATGGCTGACGACAGCGTGGATGAGTTTTTCATCCCAGCCTTTTTTCCTGAGAATCTTGTCTTCTACGCGGCAATGTTCTTCCGGATATTTTTCATAGTCCAGATCATGGAGCAATCCTACAAGCCCCCAAAACTCCTCTTCATCCCCATAGCCCAAGGATTTTGCAAAATACCGCATGCAGCCTTCGACGGTCAGGGCATGCTGCCGATGAAAAGGTTCCTTATTGTATTCCTTGATGAGGTCCCATGCCTCTTGTCTTGTATTTGCCATCGTCTCTGCTCCTTCCTGGAAGTGTGGCTTCCTCACAATTCTACTTACCAGTATAGCACAGAAAGACCGTTTTACAGCCAAAAATGCCATACTGGATTATTGTTTCCTTTGTCCTATGTTCATCATTTTGCGTTCAATCAGAATCCAATCCTACAGCTCCTCAATCGTTCAATTCCTCGTTCCTTAACTTTTCATAGTCAACATTAATGGTGCAGCTAAAAGAATTTTACTTATTTTGATGGCTTTCACTTTTAACTAGATGGAAATCGAATGAACAACCAAGATACGAAAATAGGCCATACGGAAAAAACACCGTGCTTTCAAAATACCCCTTAGCCAATAGTCCCACGACAGGACCGGAATTGCAAGAGGCTTAACAGGTGAACGGCATTAAGTAAGCGACCTGATTTACATCACCATGCCTTAAAAGGCTATAAAAATTGCTCCCTTGCCTTTCATATCCACCGCCAAACAATCCGTTTTCAATTCGAATATGTAAGCCCTTTTGTTTCGTTTCCTTGCCTTGGCAAGGCGAATTGACTCCATGAAGTGAATTCAGAGAGAAAAGACCAGACATAGAAAAGCCCGCATCCACAAAGGATGCAGGCTTCTTTTTTCGTTATTTGGCGTAATCGACGGCCCGGGTCTCGCGAACGATGACCACTTTGATCTGGCCAGGGTATTCCATATCCTCTTCGATACGTTTTGCCACATCGTGAGCGAGGATAACGGATGCATCATCATCAACCTTGTCCGGTTTGACCATGATACGGATTTCACGTCCGGCTTGGACAGCATAGCATTTTTCTACGCCATCGAAGGATTCTGCGATTTCTTCAAGCCGCGTCAAACGCTTGAGGTAAGTTTCCAGCGTTTCCCGACGGGCACCTGGACGGGCAGCGGAAATCGCATCCGCAGCCGAGACAAGGACGGCTTGGACAGAACTCGGTTCCACGTCTCCATGATGGCTCATGATGGTATTGATGACAATATCCGATTCATGGTAACGTTTGGCCACTTCTGCACCAAGATCGACATGAGAGCCTTCCACTTCGTGGTCAACAGCCTTGCCAATGTCATGGAGCAAACCAGCCCGTTTGGCTGAATTGACGTCAACGCCTAATTCAGCAGCCATGAGGCCAGCCAAATGCGCTACTTCCGTTGAATGTTTGAGGGCATTTTGACCGTAGCTCGTACGATACTTCATGCGTCCCAAGAGCTTGATCAGTTCAGGATGAAGGCCATGGACACCGGTCTCAAAGGTAGCCTGTTCGCCTGCTTCCTTGATTTTCTGATCCAGCTCCTTCTGAGCTTTTTCTACCATTTCCTCAATGCGGGCCGGATGGATACGACCATCATTGATGAGTTTTTCGAGGGCCACACGGGCCACTTCCCGACGAACAGGATCGAATCCGGAAATGATGACCGCTTCCGGCGTATCGTCGATGATGAGATCAATCCCAGTGAGGGTTTCCAACGTACGGATATTGCGGCCTTCGCGGCCAATGATCCGGCCTTTCATCTCATCGTTGGGGAGAGGAACAACAGTGACCGTCGTTTCAGCAACCTGATCGGCAGCACAGCGCTGGATAGCAAGGGAAATAATTTCCCGTGCCTTGGTCTCAGCTGTATCGCGGGCTTCTTGTTCCATGTCCTTGATGAGTTTGGCCTTATCGTGCTTGACTTCTTCTTGGACACTGTCAAGCAGTTCCTTTTTGGCTTCGTCACTGGTCAGTCCCGAAATTCGTTCGAGTTCCCCTACCTGTTTGGTATAAAGGGCATCGACACGTTCTTGGGATTCGCGCAGACGGTTGCTTTGTTCCAAAAGTTTTTCTTCCTTTTTCTCATAGGCATCCATCTTGCGGTCGACATTTTCTTCCTTTTGGACGAGGCGGCGTTCGCTCTTGGCCAGTTCTGCCCGGCGCTCCTTGTTTTCCCGTTCCATATCAGAACGCATACGATGGATTTCTTCCTTGGCTTCAACAAGAAGTTCCTTCTTTTTGGCATCACCGGCTTTTTCTGCTTCTGCAACGATTTGGCGTGCCTGTTCTTCTGCTTTGCCGATTTTGGTTTCCGCAATGTTCTTACGTCCAAAATAACCGGCACCAGCACCGAGGACACAGGCAGCAATTACAATAAATACAGTAATGGGATCTATGATAGTACACCTCCTTTTTAGAGAATTTTCCTTCCATTTTTAAGACACAAACAAAGAAGGCAACCCTGAGGTTACCTCTTGACCCAATAATATGGATAGGAATATTTTATAGTATTTTGCAGGGAGTGTCAATCAAATGGCGTCTCCGGTCCCTTTTCCTTCTTGTAGCAGAAAAAGGAAGGGTCCCTATTTAAAAGGATCCTTCCTCTTCTTTATTTGGGATTTCCTCTTCCATCTCATCATAAACAGCAAGTGCCGCATAAAGACAGACCCCTGTAAAGCCACGGCTGGCAAGCTTTCTTGAAAGGGCCGCTTTGCCTTTGCGAGGTTCCGTTTGATATTTTTTTAGAAGCTTAGGAACTTCTTTCCGCGCAAACTCCTCCGCCCGCTCCCGTTCTTCCTCTTCGGAAACACCATCCAGCATATCTTTCACGACAGATGCCGGGATCTGCCGTTTTTCAAGCATGAGCCGAAGGTAATTTCGTCCATAGATGCCTTTTCTTCGCCAAGCATCAACGACATATCCGGCACAGCGAACATCATCAACAAAATGGCGCTCCCTAAGGGCCGCAAGGACCCTGTCCTGAAGCTCTTTATCACAGCCTCTTTCCGCAAGTTTATCCCGCAGTTCAAGGGAACTATGGTCCCGCATGGCAAGCCGGTCCAAGGCAAAATTATAGGCGTCGGCATAGGTGAGGAGCATTTTCTTGGGCTTAGCCCACACTGTCCGGATCTCCCTCCGGTTTTAAGATGTCTTCTGTTTGCGGGGCTGCTTCAAGGGCTGTCAGTCCGGCCGCTTCGCGGATACGATTTTCAATTTCAAAGGCCATTTCTGGGTGGTTCTTAAGAAACTCTTTCGTGTTTTCACGGCCCTGACCAATGCGTTCGTCCCCATAGGAGTACCACGCGCCGCTCTTACCAACGATGTTGTAAAGTACCCCCAAATCAACGAGGCATCCTTCGTGGGAAATCCCTTCTCCATACATGATATCGAATTCGGCCTGTTTGAAGGGAGGAGCTACCTTGTTCTTGACAACTTTGACACGGGTCCGGTTGCCGATGATGTCGTTGCCACTCTTGAGGCTCTCAATACGCCGTACATCCATACGAACCGTCGAATAGAACTTCAGGGCACGGCCACCCGTCGTTGTTTCCGGATTTCCGAACATGACACCCACTTTTTCACGGATCTGGTTGATAAAGACCGTCGCCGTACGGCTCTTGGAAATGATTCCCGTCAGTTTGCGCAGGGCCTGACTCATGAGACGAGCTTGAAGGCCAACGTGGGAATCGCCCATATCTCCCTCAATTTCCGCTTTTGGAACAAGGGCAGCAACGGAGTCGATGACAATGATGTCAATAGCGCCGCTGCGGACCAGGGCATCGCAAATTTCAAGGGCTTGTTCGCCCGTATCAGGCTGGGAAATCAAGAGGTTATCGATATCAACACCGAGATGGCGGGCATATTCCGGATCAAGGGCATGTTCAGCATCGATGAAGGCAGCGTAGCCTCCCCGTTTTTGCGCCTCAGCAATCATATGAAGGGCGACCGTCGTCTTACCAGAAGACTCTGGTCCATAGATTTCAATGATACGGCCACGGGGAATCCCGCCTACACCAAGGGCAATATCAAGGGACAACGCTCCTGTGGGAATGGTTTCAATATTCATCTTGGCACTGGCTGCCCCCAATTTCATGATGGAGCCTTTGCCAAAGTCCTTTTCAATTTGTTTGACTGCCGCGTCAAGGGCTTTGCCCTTTTCCGTTTCCATGCTCATTCCTTCATCTCCTTGTCAGTAATTACACATTCTATTATACAAACATTAGTTTGCGTCGTCAAGTTTTGCGTGTTTCCGGGGAAGAGCCTTCAGCTCTTCCGGCGTAAAGAGATATTTTTTACCACAGTAATGGCAGCGGACTTCGGTCTGGGGATCATCCAGCATGGAAGAAAACTCTGCTTCCGGCAGTCCTTCCAGCATGTGGGCGACCTTATCCCGACTGCAGCTGCAGTGAAAGGAAACAGGATGACAGTCAAGGATTTCCACGGCCATACCTTTTCCGATAAGCCGGATCATGTCTTCCGGACTGTGGCCAGAACGAAGCAGTTCTGTCACGTATGGCAAGGTAATGCAGTTATTTTCAAGCGTTTCGAGGAACTCATCGCTCGCGCCGGGAAGAGGCTGAACAAAATAACCTCCTGAAACGGCAATGGAGCCATCTTTATCGACAAGGACACCCAAAGCCACGACAGAAGGGGTCTGTTCCGAATCAAAGAGATACTTTGTCAGGTCTTCGGCAATCTCGCCGCTCTTTAAAAGGGCATAGCCGTTGAAGGGCATGCCCTTTTCCGGGCAGCGCGTCACAATAACGACGCCTTCATGACCTACACCGCCGCCAACATCAAGTTTGCCCTTTTTAAGGGGCAGCATGACTTCTGGATGTTCCACAAAGCCGCGAACCGTATAATTTGTGGCATCGGCCATGACCTCACCCAAGGGTCCATTGCCCTTGAAGCGGATGGTCACGCCTTCACCGTCCTTCATCGTGGCTGCAAGCAGCAGTGCGCCAGCTGCCGTGCGGCCCAGAGCGGCTGCGGCGACAGGACTCAGTCCGTGGATTTTATTCATATATTGTGTCAGGTGGGTTGTCGTCACGGCATAGACCCGGGCATCCCCGACAGTCGCCCGAATCAGGACATCTTCCTGGGTCATTTTAGAGCTGCCTCATAAGATTGATCATTTCAATCATGGATGCGGCCGTATCAGAGCCCTTGTTGCCGGCTTTGGTGCCAGCCCGTTCAACGGCTTGTTCGATATTTTCCGTGGTCAGGACGCCAAATCCGCAGGGAACACCCGTTTCCATATTGACAAGGGCAATTCCTTTGGAAACTTCATTGCAGACATAATCATAGTGACTTGTTGCGCCGCGGATAACAGCACCAAGGCAGATGATTCCATCATATTTACCGCTTTGGGCCATTTTCTTTGCGACCAGGGGAATCTCAAAAGCACCGGGCACCCAGGCAACCGTGATATCTTCCTCACGGGCCCCATGACGGACAAGGGTATCTTCTGCACCGGAAAGGAGCTTACTCGTAATGAATTCGTTGAAACGAGCGACGACAATCCCGAATTTGAGGCCTTGAGCCAGCAGTTTTCCTTCTACAATGTTCATTTCTTTTCTACCTCCACATCTTTTTCATGAAGCACATGGCCCATACGAACCTGCTTAGTGACCATATATTTATGATTGTAACAATTATCTTCCATAATGATTGGCACCGTTTCCGTAATGGTAATGCCGTACCCGGAAAGGCCGGCCCGTTTGGCGGGGTTATTCGTCATAAGACGGATGCTCGTCAGTCCCAGGTCGGAAAGGATCTGTGCACCGATACCATAGTCACGCTGATCCGGTTTAAAGCCCAGTTTTACATTGGCATCAACCGTATCAAGTCCCTGATCCTGCAAGGCATAGGCCCGGAGTTTATTGGCAAGCCCGATGCCTCGGCCTTCCTGACGCATATAAAGAACGACACCGCAGCCTTCTTTTTCAATCATGCGCAGAGCCGTACCCAGCTGGTCGCCGCAATCACAGCGCATGGAGCCCAAGGCATCCCCCGTAAGGCATTCGGAGTGGACACGGACAAGAACGTTCTTTTTGCCGGCCACATCGCCCTTGATAACAGCAACATGACACAGATCATCCAAATCGTTTTCGTAGCCAATGGCCCGGAAACTTCCGTACTTACTAGGCAGGGCGACATCTGCAATCCGGTGGACCATCTTTTCATTCTTTTTGCGATAGGCTACCAGATCAGCCACCGTGATGAACGTAAGGCCAAATCTTTCAGCAAAACGGGCCAGTTCTGGCGTACGGGCCATGGTTCCATCTTCGCTCATGATTTCGCAGCAGATTCCGGCTGGGGTAAGACCGGCAAGGCGGCACAGGTCCGTCGTGGTTTCTGTGTGCCCCGTACGGCGCATGACGCCGCCAATGACACTGCGCAGGGGGAAGACATGGCCAGGGCGTCGGAAGTCAGCCGGCAGGGCCTTAGGATCGGTTAATTTCTTGATGGTATAGGCCCGTTCTGCAGCCGAAATTCCTGTCGTGGTATCGACATGATCAATGGAAACCGTAAAGGCCGTTTCATGATTATCCGTGTTGTTGGCCACCATAGGTTCCAGTTGGAGGCGATCCAAAATCTTCCCGTCACAGGGGGCACAGATGAGGCCCTTGGCGTGGGTTGCCATGAAGTTGATGGCTTCCGGCGTCACAAAGTCAGCAGCCATGATCAGATCACCTTCATTTTCACGGTCTGGATCATCGGTCACAAGAACCATTTTACCGGCTTTGATGTCGGCAATGGCTTGTTCGATGGTCCCAAATTGATATTCTTTTTCCATATCCTTCATCTCCTTAGAGGAATCCATTTTCAAGAAGGGATGCCTTTGTAAGGCCCCCATCTAATTTATGATTAATGAGTTTTTCCACATATTTTCCGAGGATGTCCGTTTCCAGGTTCACCGCGTCACCAACCTTCTTTTTCCCCAAGGTCGTATCCTTAACAGTCAAAGGGATCAGGGACACGGAAAAGGCAGTTTCCGTCACATCCGTTAGCGTAAGACTGATGCCGTCAATGGCAATGGAGCCTTTTTTCACCATATAATGCAGGAGCTCCTTAGGTGCCGTTATGGTTGTCACCTTAGCAATCCCTTCAGGTACAATACGAGAAATTGTACCGACTCCGTCCACGTGGCCGAGAACCAGGTGTCCATCAAGGCCGGCTCCCAGTTTCAGGGTCTGTTCAAGATTGATGGGATCGCCTTTCTTTAACAAACCAATGGTCGTATGGCGGACCGTTTCAGGCATGACATCTACAGTAAAGCAGTGGGCATCAAAATGGGTCACTGTCAGGCAAGCCCCATTGCAGCATACACTTTCACCAACAAAAAGGGTCAGCGGAATCTTTTTTGCTTCAATGGTCAGACGATAAGAACTGCCTTCCCGACGAAGGGCATCCACACGACCCATTTCAGCAATCAGACCGGTAAACATCTGTCACACCCCCTTACGGGTAAGGCCCGTAACCAAAAGATCAGGTTCAAGGGGCAAAGTGGTCACTTCCTGAAGCGTCACTTTCTGCTCCATCGTGCTCGCGCCTTGACCGCCAATGGCAGGACGGCTTTTATTCCCGCCAATGAGGCTCGGTGCAATGAAAGCATAGACCCGTTCAACCAAGCCTGCATCAAAGAAAGCTCCATGGATATCGCTGCCTCCTTCGACAAGGACGCTGGTCACATCTTTTTTGGCAAGTTGCTGCAGGAGGTCAGAAAGATCCACATGCCCGTCCCTTTCCGCAGCCGTGAGGACCGAAACACCCGGCAGGTCAGCAAAGGCCCTGACCTTTTCCTGAAGGGCCTGCGGCGTGACGACAAGAAGCGTGTCTGCCGCCCCATCCGTAAAGACCTTACGTTCCAAGGGAAGGGACGCCTTGCTGTCAAGGATGATACGCAGGGGATTTTTTCCTTCCACGAGACGTACGGTAAGGGATGGATCATCCTGGGCCACGGTTTCTCGGCCCACCAGGATGGCGTCATACCAGCTGCGCAGGCGATGCGCATACGTTCTTGCCTTGACCCCGGTAATCCACTTGGAATCGCCAGAAACCGTAGCAATCTTGCCATCAAGGGTCATGGCGTACTTTAGAGCCACAAACGGACGGCCCGTCTTCATATAATGCATGAAGATCTCGTTTTGCCTGTAGGCTTTGTCTGCAAGGACACCGCTTACGACCTCAACACCTGCTTCTTCAAGGCGGCGAAAGCCGCGCCCCGATACACGGGGATTGGGGTCTGTGGCCGCGGCAACAACTTTTTTGATACCGGCCTTGATCAAGGCCTCACAACAGGGACCCGTCCTGCCATAGTGGGAACAGGGCTCCAAAGTCACATAAGCCGTAGCGCCTGCAGTCTTCTCGCCTGCGTCGTCCATGGCATTGATTTCGGCATGGGGCTCACCGGCCTTGTGATGATACCCTTTTCCCACCACGTGTCCATCAGGACTTACGATGACACATCCGACGAGCGGATTGGGACTTGTCGCCCCGCGGGCCTTTTCAGCAAGATCCAGGGCCATCTGCATATATTCCTCATCAGTCAAATTTGTTCACCTTCCTTAAAAAAGGCCATGCCTTCTCCTCGGGGAGATAGCACGGCCTTTACGGTTCTGTGGCTACACTGTCTTTTCTCATCCAGACTCTACTGTCGGTATTGGAATCTCACCAATTCATGCCCGAAGGCTCGCGGACTGTACCGCCGGTTGGGAATCTCACCCTGCCCCAAAGACAATTCCTATGAAATTGCGTCCTTATTATAACACAAGTCCCGACGCAAGAAAAGGGGGGGCCGGAGAGGCAATGTGCCTCCGGTCCCCCGCTCCCATCAGGAAAACAAGCTGATCTTGGTGCGTGTTCCATTTTCTGATACATAATAGAGATCGCCCATGTGAAGCTTTCCATCCAGAAGCTCAAACTGAGGCGCCACAATATCGCCGGATACGGATTTAATGGTCACATCATCAAACTTCAGCCGCTTATATTGATTGGAAAAAGCGCCACTGATTGAATCAAACTTTACAAGGGCATAGATTCCCTTGCCTGAAGTGAAGGTCCCATAGGTCACCGTGGACCGATTGTCCCCGTTGCAGCTCATGGTCAGATCCAGCTGGACCAGGGTCCTGAAGAAGGGAACCCCAGCGGCATCTTCACTATGAAGGTCGTGACCTTTGACATAGACATCATAGGCCTTGGTATCGATATTAAAACCGCCCGAGGCATCACAGGTGCCCCCAAAAACGTCAGCCGTCACGTTTTGGGCTCCAATATAACCGTCCTTGTACTTGAAATCGCCTCTTACATTGGTAAATTTAAGACCGGGCAAGTTCAGATTCTTCATATACAGCTGACCGATAATGATGGGTTCAGGCAATTTCCCTGTGACGGCTGCACTGGCCGTCACAGTTTCACGGATGTTGAGTCCAGTCCCCAGACTCGACGGATTGAGTTCACGGATGCCAAGATTGAGGTCATAAGTCGATACGGCAGGTTTCAAATCCACCGATCCTTGAATATCGACACCGCCCCCTTCCAGGGTTCCGCCCAGTTCCCCCGTGGAAAAGTCAATATCGATGCGGTCCTTGCTGTCATAATGGATGGCTGCATTGACATCCTTGAAGGTATGGACACGTTCCTTATAATATGCGGTAACCCTACAATGATTAAGGATGAGGTCCACATCAAGATTCTTTACTTTGACATCAAAATTCGGTTTCTTTTTTCCCTTTCCCTTTTTTTCTTTCTTCGGTTCCACCATATGGAAGCCGCGTATATGCATCTTATTGTCAAAGGAGAGCTCGATGCTGGCTCCGTTCAGTTCTACATTTGTGATGGTCGATGTCGAAGGACGGCGCATGATCAGATCCAAAGGTTTTACATGGAAATGACCATCAGGAACCGTTACTTTCGTACCGCTTTCATCCAAGGTCCAGACAAGATCCTCAAAGTGAACATGACCCAAAGGGGTTGCCGTAAGGCGCCCTACGGTAATGGTGCCTTCCAAGAAGTGCTGACGGGCGGCAATCATATTAAAGATGGCAGCCGCCTGGAGACTCAAGGCGTAAGCCACGGCAAAAAGGCCCACGATAACAGCAAAGACAATCCCGAGCGTATACTTGACCTTCCTTTTATGGCAGGACCAAAATTCGTGTCTATTCATGATTAGCGCAGATAACTAATTGCCTTTTTCATGTCAGGGGAGCCAAAAATATAGGACCCAGCAACAAGGACATCCGCGCCAGCCTCCCGCACAGCCTTGCCGGTTTCCTTATTGATTCCCCCATCCACTTCAATCAGGGTCTTATAACCGCCTTGTTTGATGCGTTCTTTCAAGCGGTGAATCTTATCAATGCTCGTTTCAATGAACTTCTGTCCTCCAAAACCAGGATTCACGGACATAATAAGAACCATATCCGCATAAGGGAGGACTTCTTCCACAAGGCAAAGAGGAGAAGCAGGGTTCAGGGCGACACCAGCCTTGATGCCCTTGCCATGAATGGCTTCCAGGACACGATGAAGGTGTTTCGTTGCTTCGGTGTGGATGACAATCATGTCAGCGCCAGCAGCTGCAAAAGCATCCACATAATTTTCCGGCTGTTCCACCATGAGATGACAGTCAAAGAACATATCGGTCTTCTTACGCAGACATTTTACTACAGGCGCTCCAAAGGTCAGGTTGGGTACAAAGCGTCCGTCCATGACGTCAATATGGACCCAGTCGGCACCGGCCGCCTTGATGCGGGCCGTTTCGTCGGCAAGACAGGAAAAATCAGACGATAGGATGGAAGGTGCTACAAGCGTCATCGTTTTTTACCTCTTTTCTTTTGTTCCGCCAATTCCTGACGGATCATGATACTGGAATCATACCGACTTTGGGCAATCTTTCCTTCTTGAAGTGCGGCTTTGACGGCACAATCCGGTTCATGGGTGTGAGTGCAGCCCGTAAAGCGGCACTGTCCTGCATAAGGGGCCAATTCGCGAAAACCCGCTTCGACAGAAGGCAATTCTAATTCTCGCAGGTCAATATTGCCAAAACCCGGCGTATCGACAATGAAGCCCCCTGCAAAAGGAAGAAGCTGCGCAAAACGCGTTGTGTGACGGCCTCGGCCAATCTTTTCACTGACGGCGCCTGTTTCAAGCGTCAAAGACGGGTCCAAATGGTTGAGGAGGGTCGACTTTCCTGCCCCGGAAGGGCCGCCGAAAGCCGATGTGAGACCGGTCATCTTTGCTCGAATGGGGTCAAGACCCTTTCCCTTTCGAGCTTCGACAAAATAGACAGGATAGCCTAACGGTTCATAGATGGCTCGTATCTGTTCAAGAAAGCCTTCCGCTGCCAGATCACACTTATTGATAACAAGGGCGGCAGGGATGTCATAGGCTTCAGCCAGGGCCAGGAGCTTATCAATGAGAAGGAAACTTGGGGCAGGATCTTTAGCAGCAAAGACGGCAAAAAGCCAATCCAGGTTTGCAACCAAGGGGCGCTGAAGGAGGTTCCTGCGCGGCAGGATAGTTTCAATCATGCCTTCTTCGCCCCTTGTCTCCAAGGTCACCCAGTCTCCGGCGGCAAGAAGGAAGCGAGCTTTTTTGAGCCGCCCCCGAACCTTTGCGGTATAAGTAACACCGTCACGCCCCAGGACGTAATAGTATCCGTTATAGGTCTTGATGATTCTGCCTGTAATCTCACTCAAAGGGAACGATCCTCCACTAGCGCGCCATTGACATAGAACTGGACACTGGCATCCTGTCCCAACGTTACGGTTTCCCTAAGGCGGGTTCCTGGCGCAGCGGACCCCGAATAAAGGACGCGGGAACTTGTGGCATCACTGGCCACGATTTTCACCTGTTTGGCACTGCCGCTGCCAGGAACCGTAAAGGAAACGGTATAGGTCTTTGCGGCTTGGGAAGGAGTCCCACTAGTTTCCTTCTGTTTCTTTTCTTCTTTTTTACCGCCGGAAACAATGAGAGTAACCACACTGCCTTCGGAAAGAACTTTGCCAAATTCCGGTTCAGCTCCTATGACGGTACCCTTAGGGGCGCTGTCTTCCTTGGTCGTGACACTGCCTACCATAAGGCCCATGGAAGACAGCCGTTCCCGGGCATCCGAAAGGGTAAGGCCCTTAAGGTCCGGTACGACGCTCTGTCCCTTGGAGATATTGACCACCAAGTCCACTTTGGTTCCAGCAGCCACTTTCTTCCCGGCTTCGATATCCTGACTGAGTACGGCTCCTTGAGCAGCCCCCTCCTTGTATTGAACGGTCACTTTCCCAACAGCAAGCTTTGCTGCATGGAGCATTTCGGTTGCCTCGGCCAGGTTCTTGCCTTTTAGGTCGGGAACCACACCAGGTTCAGCTCCCTTGCTGACCGTCAGCTGGATCTTCCGGCCAGCTTTGACATGGCTTCCAGCACCAGGGCTCTGTTTGATGACTGTTCCGGTTGGCACCTTGGCATCAAATTCTTCCTTCAAGGTAAAATCAAGGTTATTGTCCTTAAGGATGGCTTCCGCTTCCACAAGGGTCTTTCCCTTGACGTCCGGCACGGCAATATCCCCGCTGGAATATCCGACAAGGCCATAAATAAGGGCCGACAGCAGAAAGATGGCGCCAATGAAAAGGCCCAGCATCTTCTTGGTTTTATTCTTCTTGGGCGGCTCCTTTTCACCCGCGGCAGCTCCGTTGTCTGGATTTTCATCCCGCAGCGGCGTTTTATGCAAAAGGCCGTCCCCCATTTCCTCGCTGCGAATAATGATGGTTTCGTCACTCACCCCTTTATGGTGAGGGGAAAGCGATTCTTCCGCAGCCGTTTCCGCCTTACGCAGACGCGTCTCCACGCGGCGAAGGTCACTTAGGAAATCATCATCCGTCTTATAGCGAAGCAGGGGATTTTTGGCAAGGGCCTTGGTTACAATAGCGTCTAGGTCATAGGGAATTTCCGGGTCATAGCGACGGGCCGAGGGCGTCGGTGAAGTCAGGTGCTGCCGCGCCACTTCAGCCGGCGTATCCCCGTCATAGGGAAGCTGCCCGGTAAGCATCTCAAAAAGGACGACGCCAAGGGAATAAAGATCTGACTGAGCCGTTACCGGTTTTCCTGCGGCCTGTTCCGGCGATAGATAATAGACGGAACCAATGACGCCCCGTTCTTCGGACTCTGAGGGCTGCCCAAAGGCACGGGCAATCCCAAAGTCAGTAATCTTGGCGACCCCTTTCGTATCAATGAGGATATTCTGGCTCTTGACGTCACAATGAACGATGGCATGGTCATGGGCCTGCTTCAGGGCTGATGCAATGCCAATGGCATATTTGACAGCCGTTTGGTAATCAAGGGCACCGCTATCGGTAATGACTTCCTTGAGGGTCCTGCCTACGACATATTCCATAACGATGTAGTTGATGTCGTGTTCACTGCCAAAATCATAGATATTGACAATATTGGGGTGAGAAAGACCGGCTGCATTGCAGGCTTCCTGCCGGAAACGAGCGACAAAGTCCTTGTCCTGAATGAACTGATCCCGCAGGATCTTGATGCCCACGTCACGATGAAGAACCGTATCATATCCATGGAACACTTCGGCCATACCGCCGCCGCCCACTTTATCAATGATTTCATAACGATGATTGAGGGTTATTCTTTCTTCCATTCCGCAGCCTCCAGATCAATGATGATAAAGGAAATATTATCGTCACCGCCGGCCGTCATGGCCCCATTCATAAGGCCATCAGCCAGCCGGTCAAGATTCCGGTCTCCCATGATCCGTTCAATCTCGGCTTCGGAAATCATATTGGTGAGTCCATCGGAACACAGGAGCAGCTTCTGGGCACTGCCCAAGAGGATTTCAAAGGTATCGACAGCCACAGTTGGCTCCACCCCCACAGCACGGGTAATGACGTGCTTCTGGGAAGAGGTCCGTGCCTCCTCAGCCGTAATTTTCTTATGGCGCAGGAGTTCTGCCACATAGCTGTGGTCGCTCGTGACCTGCCGGAGCAGTCCCTCTCCATAAAGATAGATTCGGCTGTCTCCTACATGGGCCACATAGGCCGTTTCCCGGTTCGGCAGGTAAAGGGCCGTCAAGGTAGTCCCCATACCGGAAAGTGCTTTTTTTTCACTGGCAAGGTCGAAAATCTTTTTATTGATCCGAATGATTGCCGTTTCCAGGGAGGAAAGAATGTTTGTACGGTCCACCTGGGAAAGATCGAGGCTTTCCAAAAGATGGACGGCCTCATAACTTGCTACTTCCCCGGCATCGGCCCCACCCATGCCATCGGCAATGGCAAAAAGGTCTGGTTCCCGGACAAGGACACTGTCCTCATTGTTATGACGCACAAGACCGCGATTGGTCCGGCTGACTGCAATCATGCTTGTTCCTCCTTCAACTGGCTGGCCCGGAGCTGTCCACAGGCGGCATTGATATCCTTGCCCATTTCCTTCCGGACCGTCACATTGATATGACGCTTCTTGAGGTACTGGAAAAAGCGGTCCACATCCCGGTCTTCTGGGCGTCTAAAGCCTTTTTCCGGGACGGGATTGGCCGGAATGAGATTGACAACGCATTCCTTGCCCGAAAGGGCCTCAGCAAGAGCCCGGGCGTCTTCCTCACGATCATTGATACCCGCAAGGAGGATATATTCATACATGACCTGCCGGCCATTCATCTTTTCATAACGGCTGGCTGCGTCAATCACCTCAGGAAAAGGATACTTCCCGTTGATAGGCATAAGGCGGTCCCTCAAAGCGCCAGTTGCCGCATGGAGGGAAACCGCAAGATTGATGGTCCGTCCCTGCCGCGTCATTTCTTCAATGCCGGGAACAATACCGCAGGTCGAAATCGTCATATTGCGGTAGCTGATGCATTGTCCCTTGTCATGATGCATCAAGTCAAGAGCAGCCAACACATTGTCAAGGTTCAGCATGGGCTCTCCGCTCCCCATGATGACGATACGGCTGACACGTTCTCCCTTGGGGAGGAGAACATGATCGAAATAGTAAAGCTGGGCGAGGATTTCTCCAGCCGTAAGATTACGCATGAAACCATGAAGACCGCTGGCGCAGAAGGTACAGTTCATGGCGCAGCCCACTTGACTGGAAAGACACGCGCTGTAACCATAGTCATGATGCATAAGGACCGTCTCGACCGACGCCCCGTCAGAAAGACCAAGAAGGACCTTGTGAGTGAGCCTGTCCGCAGAATCATACGTGCGAAGAACTTTCACCGCGCCGGAAAGGATGCTATAGGTTCCTTCAAGAAGGGACCGATTCTCCTTGGAAAGGTTTGTCATTTCTTCAAAGGTCGTCGCCCCTTTTTCATAGATCCAACGGAAAACTTGCTCCGCCCGAAACTTCTTGAGTCCTAAAGCAAGGAATTCATCCTGCATCTGCTCAAGGGTAAGGCCCAAGATTTCTTTTTTTGTCATTTCATTCCACCTTCTCAAACAGGGCCAGATAGAACCCATCAATACCATCCCGCCAGGGAAGGATCTGGAGTTCTTCCACCCGCTCTCCCGTCACAGGATGGAGGAAGGCCTTGCTGCGAAATTCAGGATGGCTTTCCAGAAAGGCCGTGCGGACACGGCTGTTCTCATCCCGTTCCAAGGTACAGGTACTGTATAGGAGCCTGCCGCCGGGCTTCACACAAGCCGCGGCCTGGGCAAGGATCTTTTTCTGGAGGGGTGGGAACTGACTGAGGGTCCGTTCCTTTTTGGTCCAGCGCGCTTCTGCCCGACGGTTAAGGACACCGAGCCCCGAACAAGGCGCATCGACAAGAACCGCGTCAGCCCGATTTTCAAAACCAGGAAGGGGCTTTGTTCCATCATGAAGCAGGGCACGGATATTCGTGATCCCAAGACGAGTCGCATTTTCTTCAATAAGGGTAAGACGATGGTCATGGATATCCATGGCAATGATTTTCCCCTTGTTTTCCATCTTTTGCGCCAGATGGGTTGTCTTGCCGCCTGGGGCAGCACAAAAATCAAGGACCAAGTCCCCCGGTTTAGGGGCAAGCACATCTGCATCCAGCATGGAACTTTCATCTTGGATGTAAAGGAAGCGTCCCCATTCCTTCATGAGGGTTTCAAGGCTGGGTAAATGCCGGCAAACAATCCCGTCAGGTGACCATTTGGAAGGTTCCACCTCACAGCCATCAGCCTGGAGCCGCTCCAAGAGGGTCTTTCTGGATATGAAAAGGGTATTGACGCGCAGGCAAAGGGACGGAACTGCATTATCATAAGCACACATAGCCTCCGCTTCGGGAAGTCCAAAGCGGAACTTCCAGCGTCGCACGAGCCACTCAGGATGATAATAAGTAAGGGCCAGACGCAGTGTCGCGTCCTCTTCTTTCTGCGGGAACTGCCATGTAGCCTTGGTCCGTGACAGTTGGCGCAGGACCCCATTCACGAGCTTGACACTGTTTTCATTCACATAATAACGGGCCAGGTTGGCACACTCATTGACAGCGGCCGAATCTGGGATACGTTCGAGATAAAGGATCTGATAAGCCCCCATACGGAGGATGGTGCGCAGACGAGGTGCCATCTTCCGAAAGGGACGGTTGATGACCCTGCACAGGTACCAATCAAGGGTCCCCGTTGTCTTCACGGTTCCGTAGACAAGTTCCGTACACAGTTTACGGTCGAGCGAAGACAACCCATTTCCCCTCAGGGCCTTATTCAGGGCAAGATTTGCATAGGCACCGCGTTCATAGATCTCATCGAGGACAAGCAGGGCCAGTTCCCTTGGATTTTGGGCATCATGCATGGTCATTATCCTTTCCACTGATAAAGGTCTTGATTTCTTCTTCGATGGCATCAATATCTACACTGGTGTTGAAACAGGGCCCATTGGGACGCCGGTTCAAGACGCCAATGACGGGCATGGGAAAGACATCTTGAATACCGCTTGTAAGGTCGCGCTCACAGGCCACGGCTAGGATAGCCTTCGGACGCACCTTCTTTACGGCCTGCCGGGCAAGGGTTCCGCCGGTTACGATATAGACATGAACGCCATATTTCTGGGATAGATGAAGCAGGTCCCCAACGCCGCAGCGACCGCATTGATGACAGTTATGGATGTCCCGTGTAACCTTGTAGGGACAGGTATCCAGCTGCAGGCAGTGAGGCGTGAGAATCATGAGACGGTCCGCAGGCACTTTGATGTGCTGGCGCCGGACCAAATGGTTGCTCACTTCGATAAAAGACTGCTCTATCCGCATCTTTGAAATGTGCATCATCTCCCCAAGGAAGATGGCAATGGGGTAAATCAGGTTGATGACATTCCACGCCCAGAAATAAAAGAACCGGATCGTAGGGAATCCCAGAATGGCCAGGACAATCCCACCAATCCCCACAAAAAGGCTGAGGGCAAGAAAAAGAACTGCAAGACCCACAACAAGGGGCAAGGCGGGATGTAATGCGGCAAGACCGGGAACCATGATGTGCCACAGGCCATACGCTGCTCCGCCCATAAGAAGGGCGGCAAGGGAAATAAGCACAATAAAAAGCCGTTTCTTAGGTCTACTCACGATTATCATTCCTTACGAAAGGATCTCTCCAACTGCAATCTGCTGACCATTTACAAATGACTGGGCCGCCATTGCCCGTTTGCCTTCAGGCTGACATTCAAGGACAGCAAGGACGCCCGTGCCGCAGGCAATGTGAAAGCCCTTGCTGTCTGCCTCGAGGATCTGTCCTGGTTGAGCTTGCTCAGCCGATCCGGGAAGAACATGGCTCTTCCAAACCTTCAGTCGTTTGCCGTCCGGCAGAATCGTATACGTGCCCGGCCAGGGGTTAAAGGCACGAATCTGATTGTGAAGGGTATCTGCAGAAAGCGTCCAGTCAAGATGTTCCATATCCCGCGTGATCAGCGATGCGTACGTTGCTTTGGTCTCTTCTTGGGGTTCTGCGGTCACGGTCCCTGCTGATAGGTCATCAATGGTCTGAAGAAGCAGGGCAGCGCCCTTTTCCTTTAATTCATCATGAAGTTCACCCTGCGTCATTTCCGGCCCAATGGGCACGGAAACTTTTTCCAGCATGGCGCCTGTATCCATTCCGGTATCCATCTGCATAATGGTCACGCCAGCTTTTTTCTCGCCCTTTAAGATTGCATAATGAATAGGTGCGGCGCCGCGGTAGGCCGGCAGCAGGGAAGCATGGACATTGATGCAGCCAAAAGGCGGCAGGTCCAATAGAGCCTTGGGCAGGAACTGTCCAAAAGCCGCTACGACGATCAAATCAGGGGAAAGGCGCTTCATTTCTTCCATAAAGGCCGGATCTTTCACCCGTTCCGGTTGAAGGACCGGCAGATTCACGGCAAGGGCATATTCCTTGACCGCACTCATCATCAGCTTATGGCCCCGTCCCTTGGGACGGTCCGGCTGGGTCACAACAGCAAGAATCTCATGTTTTTGCTGTTTCACTAAGGCCCGGAGACTGGAGGCAGCAAATTCCGGGGTTCCCATAAATACAAGCTTCACGATTTATTCCGCCTTCCTTTTGGGGCTCAGGCTCAAGGCCCGATCAATGAAGAGGATCCCATCCAAATGATCACATTCATGCTGCAGGGCACGAGCTAGGAGCCCGCTTGCTGTAAGGCGCCAATGACCGCCTTTGCGGTCCTGGAACCGGACCGTCACTTCAGCCGCGCGTTTAACTTCCCCTTCATAATCATCCACGCTGAGGCATCCTTCCGTATCGATTTCCTCGCCTTTGAATTCAGAAAGGACAGGATTTACAAACTCCCGGATGCCTGCCCCATCGTCGGCATCAATGACAATCATACGCTTGGAAAGGCCAATTTGGGGAGCAGCCAGGCCACAGCCGTTGTTGGCATACATGGATTCAGCCATGGCTTTCAGGGTCTTTTCCAATTTCTTATCAAAACGGGTAACGGCTTCTGCCTTCTCGCGAAGGATTGGAGCCCCAACTTTTACAATCGGTAATAGGGACATGGTTCTCTCCTTTTTATCATTCATGCGGTCTTTTTCTTCCCACTCAGGAAAAGTGGGCCTTGACGCAGTTATTTTACCCTTTATTTTATCACATATGACCAGGGGAATGCACGTTTTTAGACGGCAATGCCGCAAAGCCAAAAAGGGCCATTGCAGATGGCCCTGCAATGGCCTCTAGATAACGCTGATGGGATCGACATCAAAATATAGGTTTCCATTTTCCAGAAATCCAGAAGCCCGGATCCAGTCCTTGATTGGCTTCATATGCTGGCTCTTGATGAGGACATTGACGCGCCAGACCCTGTTAACAACGGGCACAAGGGCCGGAAAGGGCCCAAGGATCTGGTATGGCACCTTAGACTCCAACTGAAAGGCTTCCAAGGCATTAACAAAGCGCTGGGCAAGTTCCAAGGCTTTTGTCTCACTTTCATGATGAACCGTCATCTTCAGCATGGTCACAAACGGCGGATATTGAAGATCCTGACGCTGCTTCAGCTCATCCCTGGCAAAGGATACGTAATCTTGTTCGGCCGCCATGCGCAGGATAGGATTTTCCGCATCGTAGGCCTGAAAAATAACACGTCCCGGCTTATCCCCCCGCCCGGCTCGGCCAGCCGCCTGTGTCAAAAGGGCAAAACAGCGCTCACCGCTGCGAAAGTCAGGCAAGTTGAGGGTGGAATCAGCAGAAAGGATTCCGACAAGAGTCACATTGGGCACATCATGTCCCTTGGCAACCATCTGTGTTCCCAAAAGGACGTTGTACTCGCCGCTGCGAAAAGCGCGCATGTTCTTTTCATGGGAAAATTTCCTTGCCGTCGTATCCTGATCCATCCGCAAGGGACGGATGCCTTCGCAGAGGGTCCTGAGACTCTCTTCTGCCTTTTCCGTTCCCGTTCCAAAAAAACGGATCCGTTTGCTCCCGCATTTGGGACAGACCTTAGGTACCGGTTCTGTGTGACCGCAGTAATGACAGACAAGCTGTGCCTGTTTGGCATGATACACAAGGGCGACGGCACAATTGGGACACTGGATTGATTCACCGCAGTCACGACACATGACAAAAGTCGAAAAACCGCGGCGGTTAAGCAGGATAATAGCCTGCTCACCGGACTTGACCGTCTCTTCAATGGCATCACGGAGCGTATCGGAAAAGACGCTTTTATTGCCTTTTTGCAGCTCTTCCCGCATATCGACAATGGAAACGGCCGGCAGATGAGCCCCCTTATGGGCACGCTCATTCATGATAAGTTCCGTATAGCGTCCTTTTTGGGCCCAGTAGTACGTTTCCAGATCCGGCGTTGCGCTACCCAAGACGACAGGCGCACCGTGAGCGTTGGCCCTTACTTGGGCAACAAGGCGGGCGTTGTAGCCCGGCCGTTCTTCCTGCTTGTAGGTACTTTCGTGTTCTTCATCGATGACGACAAGTCCCAAATCCTTGAAAGGACAAAAAACGGCACTCCGAACCCCAATCAGGACGCGGGCCTTTCCGTTTCTCATCCGGTCCCAGACATCAGCCCGTTCCGAGGCCGATAATTTGGAATGGGCCACGGCGACAGCATTGCCAAACCAGGACTTGAAGCGTTTCACAATCTGATCCGTAAGGGCAATTTCAGGTACCAGGACCATGACTTGTTTTCCATCCCGCAGAGCCTTATCGGTCAGGCGCAGATAGACCTCGGTCTTACCGCTTCCGGTCACCCCACGCAAAAGAAACGTATGGAACGTTCCCCTCTTGCGGCAGATTTCGACGGCATTGATGGCCGCTTGCTGCTCATCGGTAAGGATCATTTCATCCCTGGGAGCAGCGTCCGCATGGTAGCTGTCACGCAGGACCCGCTGCTTTCCTTCGGTAAGGATGCCTTTTGACACAAGGTTCCGGATGACGCCAGCTGATACGCCGCGGTCCTCAAGGACACGCACAGGAAGCGGATTCGTTCCTTGCAGAAGGGAAAGAACAAGGAGCTGTCCTTTCCCGCGCAGAATCCCCGCTTCTTTCTGGGCGAGACCATCTGTCGAAAGAGCAACGGTCCGTTCGAATTTTTCCTTAAGTTTATAGGTAACTTCATAGGTCAAGGAAACCGCTTTCTTGGTGATCAGGCCTTTAAGGGCCCCTTCCCCCCCCTCAAGACGGGCAATCTCTCGGCGTGTCATGGCCCCTTCTTGGGCTAAATAGGTGTAAAGGCTCCTTTCCCTTTCGGAAAGGAGCCCTTCTGCACCGGGCTCAGCATAGTAGCGTCCTACGGCAGCAATGCTTTTTTTGCCAGGAATAAAAAGCCGCAGGGCCTCTGCCAAAGGACAGAGGTAGTACTGGGCAATCCAGTGGGCAGTTCCCAGCATCTCCTCATCAAACCAAGGTTCCGTCCCGACGACGTCGACAATGGATTTGATTGCAAGGCTGGCATCAGGAGCTTCATCTGCCTCTACGATGAAGCCTTCCAGGAGCTGCCGTCCGAAAGGCACCACGACCCGCCAGCCTTCACCAATAAAGTCCAGGCTGGGAGGAACCTTGTAGGTAAATTGCCGGAAGAGGTTCTTAAGGGGCAGGTTGACAGCAACCTTTGCATAATCCATATCAATTCAACGCCTTTTTCAGTTCATCCACTTTATCAAGCCGCTCCCAAGGCAAGTCTACGTCTGTCCGGCCAAAATGTCCGTAAGTCGCGGTCTGTTTGTAAATCGGGCGGCGCAGGTCAAGGCTGCGAATGATTCCTGCCGGCGTCAGGGAGAAGGTCTCTTCGATGAGATCTGCAATTTGGGCATCATCGATGACCCCTGTTCCATACGTATTGACGCTGATGGAAACGGGCCGAGCCACACCAATGGCATAGGCAAGCTGGATTTCGCAGCGTTTGGCAAGTCCAGCTGCAACAACATTCTTTGCTACATAACGGGCTGCATAAGCAGCGGAACGATCCACCTTCGTTGGATCTTTACCGGAGAACGCACCACCGCCGTGACGGGCCATGCCGCCATAGGTATCAACAATGATCTTCCGGCCTGTCAGTCCGGAGTCACCTTGGGGGCCGCCGATTACAAAACGGCCTGTCGGATTGATATGGTATTTGGTTTTTTCATCGAGGAACCCCTCGGGAACAATGGGACGGATGACCTGTTCCATGATATCCCGACGCAGGGTTTCCTGACTGACCTCTTCGCTGTGCTGGGCCGACACAACAATCGTATCGACGCGGATAGGGCAATCGCCGTCATACTCTACGGTCACCTGTGTCTTTCCATCAGGACGCAGGTAAGGCAGGGTTCCATTCTTGCGAACCTCAGCCAAGCGACGGGCCAAACGGTGGGCCAGCGAAATGGGAAGCGGCATATATTCCGGCGTTTCATCCGTGGCATAGCCAAACATCATGCCCTGATCACCGGCACCGATCTTGTCATCACTGTCCTCTTTACCCTGCTTGGCTTCATCCGATTCATTGATGCCCTGAGCAATATCCGGGGACTGTTCATCAATGGAGATGAGGACGCCGCAGGTCGATCCATCAAACCCGTATTTGGCACGGTCATAGCCGATATCAATAACGGTCTGGCGGGCAATCTTGGCAATATCAACATAGCAGTCCGTGGAAATTTCCCCAACCACATGGATCTGACCGGTTGCCACAAGCGTTTCACAGGCAACGCGGGCATAGGGATCTTTGGCAAGGATAGCATCCAGGACAGCGTCAGAGATCTGATCGGCAATTTTGTCAGGATGTCCCTCGGTTACGGATTCTGACGTAAAGAATTTTCTCATGATTCCTCCTTTGGGTAAGAAAAAAGGCTCTCACGATGAGAGTCCTTATCTTCTCTCATCTTACAATCATTACATTGCAGGATTTAGCACCGTTGGCCATGAGGCCATGGTTGCTGTGGGTTCATAGGGCCATTCCCTCCGCCACTCTTGATGAGCATATGGAATTTTGACAATTTATTATACCCGAAAACAGTAGGAATAGCAAGGGGCACACTGGTCATTCCTCAGACCAGGAATCAGGCCGAATGGATACAGAGTGTGAACCCATAGCTTAAGAAAGATGACTTGGAAACCGTGGATCCATGCCTCATCGTACAAGGATTCGTTTCACGTAGGAGAGCCTTGCCTGGGGGCTTTTCCTTCTACCCACGTGCCGTTACCTCCCACGTCCTGCCATCAAGACAGCCATGTCCACCTTGCCAAGGAAAAATCAAATTACCAAGAAAAGAAAAAAAGAGGCCGCAAAAAATGAATGAAATGTACCCTCTTTACTGGACACCCAGTAAGGAGGGTACATTTTGCGTTATACGACTGAATTTAAGCTGATGTGTGTAGAACTTTATCGTCAAGGTAAGTGGGTAAAAACACCTAAAGGAATTAAAACAGCAAATTTTCGTAACAAGATTCGTACTTGGAATCGTATCGAACAGGCTGGCGGACCGGAAGCATTGTGTCACAAAGCACATTACAAGGCATGGTCCCCAGAGGAGAAACTTGAATTGGTTTCACAAGTAAATGCCGGACAGTCAATGATGGCTGTCGCCTGTCAATATGGTATGAGCTATAGTCTTTTGTACCAATGGGTTCGTAAATACAGAGAAGAGGGGTATAATGGGCTCGTAAGTAAAAAGAAAGGTCAGCATAGAAAGGATCAGCCCATGAAAAGAAATACGAAGAGCCCCAAACCATTAAATGAAAGTGAACGGGAAGAATTAATTCGTCTGCGCGCAGAGAACGCCTACATAAAAGCGGAGAATGCTGTAATAAAAAAACAAATCGCCTTGAGACGACAAAAATGGGCTGCGCAGCTCAAGGCAAAAAGGCAGCAATCATCCAGGAACTCCGCCAGGAAGGACACCCGTTAAAGTACCTGTTAAAATTCTCGGGATTAGCGAAGTCGACCTACTACTATGAATTGAAGCGTACCGATCGTGTAGAAGAAAGAAACAAATCAATTACGGAAACAATCTGTCACATATTCGAGGAAAATAAGCAGAGATATGGTGTTCGGCGCGTTTGTCACGAGCTGGTGAACCGCGGCTTCCATATCAATCACAAACGGGTGCAGCGTATCATGCATGACCTGAAGCTGTTTGGCAAGCGTCCGAAAGAAAAGTACCATTCGTATAAAGGAGAAGTCGGGAAAGTGGCCGGCAACATCATCCAGAGAAACTTTAAAGCGGACAGGCCACTGCAGAAATGGACAACGGATGTAACACAGTTTCATTTCTCATGGGGAAAATGCTACCTTTCCCCCATCCTGGATATGAATACGAACGAAATCATCTCCTATGATTTATCGATGATTCCTAATCTTAACCAAATCAAAAGGATGCTGAACCGAGCTTTTAAGAAATTCAGGAATTTACAGGGTTTAATTATGCACTCGGATCAGGGATGGCAGTATCAGCATGAATATTACAGAAGTGAATTGAAAAAGCATGGAATTATACAGTCAATGTCGCGTAAGGGCAACTGCTATGACAACAGTATTATGGAGACCTTTTTTGGTCGGATGAAAAATGAAATGTATTACGGAAGCGAAAAAGAATACACCTCGTTCAAGGTATTTGCTAAAGCAGTGAAAGAATACATTCATTATTTCAACAAGGAAAGGATTCAGAAAAAAACAAAATGGATGCCTCCCGAAATATATCGGGAAACATCCACTAATGCCATTTAACTAATTTATATGCGTCCAGTTTTTGGGGTACACATCATTCCTTCTGGTCGGTTCTTTTTGTCGTAGGGGAGGGGCCTTTGGCCCATTTTTGTTGTACCTTCTTCTTGCAGCCTGCGGATGGCTTCCTCATTGAGCCAGTACCATTCCTCTCGAGAAAGTTTGGTACTTTGCAGGGCATCATAATAGGCAGCGACCCGGCAAAGGAGAGGCCGCTTTTTATGAATGAGACACAAATGAGTCTTTTCATCATAATGGCGGAACACGCCATTGCTGCAATCCAGGGTGGCTCCTTCAGAGATGGTGTCCACACGTTCAAAGAAAAGGCTAAATTTACTGCAGGAAAAGGGCATGATTTCCTTCAATCTTGATGATGGCTTTCCCTGATTCTTCCGTCAACGTCCCGTTTTCGCGAAGGAGGGGCATATCAATGAGGATTTTCAACGTCTTATCAAGTAGAGTTGCCTTTCCGACAGTCTTTTTTTCCTCGCCTCCATCCATCCGCCAATCCGCCCCTTCTCGTCGGATGATAAGTTTCATTTCTGATGCCGCCCATTTCAAAATGAACTTCGAGTTTTCCCATGATATCTCAGATCTGCTAGGCCCGCGTCTCAATGGTTTCAAGAAATGCAATACGGCTCTCGCACACTTCTAGCAATTTCCGCGACTCGGCGAGGAAGCTTCGGGCATCATCTATCGCTTCATCAGCCTTATTTTCCATGAAAACATCCGCTACAAGAAGAGCAGAGGCCGCAACAATCCTGCCGAGGTCAGCCGTTCCGCCAGCAGCAAGGATGGCATTGGTTGCCGCCGCATCGTTGAGGCCGGCAATGGCCGTTCCCATCGACGCGCTGGCAAGGGATCCCACTAAAATTCTTTATGCTTCGTTCTCCTTTTCCCAATGAAGAAGTTTTTTTCCCGTTTCCGTCAGTGTCATCAGTTCCGATACATCAATGCCCAAAGCATCGGAAATATCCATGAGCGTTGACAGAGGGATGCTGTCATGATAGGTTCCCCGCTCAATCCGGGAAATCGTATCCGGATGAAGATGGGCCAAACTCCCCAGGTCTGCCTGACCGAATCCGTTATGCACGACAGCCCGCAGCATCCGGTAATAGCGGATCTTGGCCCCAATGAATCGACAAAGCTTATGTTTTTTGTCCATTATGCGGCGTCTCTTACACGCTCACCAACCTTTCTCTCATCCTGTCTTTCAAACTTGCATATCCTCCTTCCCTATTTATCGCATTGTATCATGGCAGGATATGATTATGGGGGATTTTTTTAGTACTCATTCCTTAAAAGCCCGATTTCAAGGGAAATTTAGAAATAAATCAGTATGATAGAGTAAAAAAGGACTGGGTCCGAAGTCATTCCGGTCCAGTCCACAGTTAAGGTATCTTCTATTTTATTATTTAGGTTTCACAGCAAGTGGACGCTTAGTCGCAATACCCGGCCGTCTGGGATACTGCTCGCCCGTAGGACGGATTTTTTCAATGGTAATGATATAACGCTTATCGTCAAGGCCGGGCAGGGTCAGATGGCGAATATCAACAATCTTTCCGCCCAAGATGGAAATGGCCTGACGGCCTTCTTCTGCTTCTTCCATGCCCTTGCTGCCCTTCATGGCGTAGAAGACGCCGCCAACCCGCACAAGGGGCAGGCAGTATTCCGCAAGGACGGGCATAGGCGCTACAGCCCGGGCAACGACAACATCAAATTTCTCGCGCAGCTTCGGGTCCCGCCCCGCTTCTTCGGCTCGCGCATGGTGACAGCGAATCTGGCCAAGGCCCATGTCCTTTGCCACCTTCTCAAGGAAGGCAAGGCGCTTTGCCAAGGAATCGATGAGGGTGAGACGCATAGTCGGATCGTAGATCTTCAGAGGCAGTCCTGGAAATCCCGCTCCCGTTCCCACATCGGCAATCGTCCGATTATGGAAGCGCTTTTCGTTATAGATAGTCAGGGAATCAACCATATGCTTTACCGCCACTTCTTCCGGGTCTGTAATGGCTGTCAGGTTAAGGAAGCGATTTGTCTCCAGGAGTTCATCCTTATAGATTTCAAAACGCCGGAGCGCTTCGTCAGAAAGGGTCAGGCCAATTGCTTCGGCACTTTGCTTCAAGGTCTCCAAATAGGTCATGCTTCTTCTCCTTTGCGTCTCCGCGATTCCAAATAGACCATAAGGACGCTGATATCAGCAGGGGAAACACCGGAAATACGGCTGGCCTGACCAATGGAAAGGGGCCGCTGCTTTTCCAGTTTTTCCGCTGCCTCCGAAGATAGTTCATGGAGGGCACTATAGTCGATATCGTCCGGGAGCAGGCGGTTTTCGAGCTTCATGGCCCGCATGACTTCCTGTTTCTGCTTATCGATATAGCCCTTGTACTTGACTTCTACGTCCACTTCCTCTGCAGCAACGGGGGAGAGGGGTTCGAGGTCAAAGGCTTGCTGGAGCTTTTCGTAGGTAATTTCCGGACGGCGCAAAAGTTCCATCATGTTGATAGAGCTCTTTAAGGGCACGGAGCCCATAGCCATAATCTTTTGCTGATTTTCTTCCGACGGGGCCAAGTTCTTTTTCGAAAGGGCAAAAAGTGCCCGTTCGATTTCGTCCCGTTTCTTCGTAAAGGCAGTATAGCGGTCGTCCTTGACAAGGCCCACATTGCGGCCTTTCTGCGTCAGGCGCAGATCGGCATTATCCTGCCGCAGAAGCAGGCGGTACTCGGCACGGCTTGTCATCATGCGGTACGGTTCCGTCGTTCCTTTCGTCACGAGGTCATCAATGAGGACACCAATATAGGCATCGCTCCGTCCCAAAATGAAAGGCGGCCGGTGATCAAGCTTCAAGGCGGCGTTGATGCCTGCCATAAGGCCCTGGGCCGCTGCTTCTTCGTAGCCACTCGTGCCGTTTGCCTGCCCGCAGCTAAAGAGCCCCTTGATGGCTTTATGTTCGAGGCTTGCCGTAAGCTGCAGGGGATCGAGGCAGTCATACTCAATCGCATATCCAGCCCGCATCATCTTGCAGTGCTCCAGACCCGGAATGGTCTGCATGAAAGCAACCTGGATTTCGGCGGGGAGAGAGGAGCTCATGCCCTGGACATAGATTTCATTGGTCCTGAGCCCTTCCGGTTCCAAAAAAAGCTGATGACGGCTCTTATCGGCAAAACGGACGATTTTTGCTTCAATGCTCGGGCAGTAGCGAGGGCCTACACCTTCGATGGTTCCGTTGAACATGCAGCTCCGGTCAAGGTTGTCCCGAATGATCTGATGGGTCCGGGGGTTGGTATAGGTCAAGTAACAAGGAACCTGCTGACGTTCCGTAATAGGGCTGATAAAGGAGAAATTCCGCACCGCTTCATCACCGTACTGCGGCTCGGTCCGCGAAAAATCAATGGTCCGACGGTCCACACGAGCCGGTGTACCGGTCTTGAAGCGCATGAGCGTAAGCCCGGCTTTCACGAGGGAATCGGTCAGTTTCATGGCTGAACGCTGCCCATTAGGGCCTGCCATATAGGCAACTTCCCCATATAGGATACGCCCCCTTAAATAGGTCCCTGTGGCAAGGATGACGCAGGGAGCTTCAAAGACTTCCCCTGTTTCAGCAACGATACCTTCTACAGCACCGCCGCGAACAAGGAGCTCATCGATCATGAGCTGCTTGACGTCGAGGTTTTCTGTGTTTTCCACGACTTCCTTCATAATGGTATGGTAGAGCGGCTTATCTGCCTGGGCCCGGAGCGCCTGGACAGCATAACCCTTGCCTGTATTGAGCATGCGCATCTGGATGCAGGCTTCATCAGCCGCAATCCCCATTTGCCCACCCAAGGCATCGATTTCCCTCACCAAATGGCCTTTGGCCGGTCCCCCTACAGACGGATTGCAGGGCATGAGGGCAATATTATCCATGGAAAGGGTCGCAAGGAGGGTCTTTTTTCCCATCCGAGCTGCCGCTAGGGCTGCTTCGCAGCCAGCATGGCCCGCACCTACGACAACAACATCATAATGATCCACAACGATCATGCTACTTTTTATCCTCCTCTACCGCGTCCTATTTTCCGACGCAGAACTGTGCAAAGATCTCATTGATGATTTCCTCAGGCACATCATCACCCGTAATTTCGCCCAGCTCATGAAGAACCTGGGTCAGGTCAATCGTGAGGCAGTCGTAGGGGAGATGGGCCCGCGCATCGCGAAGCGTCTCTGCAAGATGATGGGCTGCCTGTTCAAGCAGCATTCCCTGACGGGCATTTTGGGTCATCAGTCCCATTTCGGCATCGGATCCTTCGCCCATGACAAAATGACGGAGATGGATTCCGACCTGATCCATTCCAGCACCATCTTTAACGGAAAGAGAAAGGACGTCGCCGCCCGAAAGAGCTTCCACTTCCTCCCGCGAAAGGGCCGGTGCAAGGTCACTTTTATTGAGGAGCACCAGATGGGGACGGTTCTTGACCGCTGCAAGGAGTTTCCGGTCTTCGTCCGTGAGGGGACTTGCGCTGTCCAAGACGACAAGGACCAGTTCCGCGTCTTCCAAAATGGCGCGGCTGCGTTTTACACCAATCTGCTCCACATAGTCTTCTGTATCCCGCAGACCTGCCGTATCGGTCAGTACTAAGGGGATCCCGTCAAGGGTCATCTGCTCTTCAATGATGTCCCGCGTCGTGCCGGGGATATTGGAAACGATGGCCCGGTCCGTCTGGAGCAGGCGATTCAGGAGACTTGATTTGCCAACATTGGGGCGGCCCACAATGGCTATCCGCAGGCCCTCGCGAAGGATCTGCCCCGTCTCTCCTTTCTTGCGCAGCTGCATGACTGCATCATAGCACTGCTGCAGCACACCTTCGGTTTCGTCATAGGTCACGTCTTCAATATCATCTTCCGGATAGTCGATGATGGCTTCCAGATGGACCACCAAATCCCGCAGGCGGCCGCGGATTTCCCTGATGGAACGGGACAGGGCCCCTTTATGGCCTCTTCCGGCTGCAACAAGGGCACGGCGGCTCTTGGCATTGATGATATCCATGACCGCTTCTGCTTCCGTAAGGTCAAGACGGCCATTAAGAAAAGCCCGTTTTGTAAATTCTCCAGGTTCTGCTGGTCTTGCCCCTTCGCTAAAGGTCAGCCGCAGGATTTCTTTCAGCGCTTCCCGTCCGCCATGGCACTGGATTTCCACCACGTCTTCTCCCGTGTAGGAATGGGGGCCCGGCATATAGACTGCCAGGACCTCATCCACATCGACACCCTTCCCGTCATGGATATGACCATACTGCAGATAACGGGGACGGGAAGAGGAAAGGGGTTCTTTTGCCCGAAAAATCCGATTGACGAGACGGAGACTTTCCGGTCCGCTGACGCGGATGATGCCCACGGCGCCAACGCCCAGGGCGGTCGCAATGGCACTGATTGTATCTTCCATGATTCCTCCAAAAAAAAGCTCCGAACAAGGGTCCGGAGCACGTAACGTTCAAGTGTGATTTATTTAAGGTCGATGACGACTTTACGGTAAGGTTCTTCGCCTTCACTGTAGGTCACGATCCCGGGCTCGTTTTGCAGGGCCTCATGAACGATCTTCCGTTCATAAGGATTCATCGGTTCAAGAAGCGCCTTGCGGCCCGTCCGCTTGACGCGATGGGCAAGGTTGTGAGCCAGTTTTTCCAATGTATCCCGGCGGCGTTTCCGGTAGTTTTCGGCATCAAGGACAATGCGGTGCCATTCTTTCTTTCCTTTATTGGCTGCAAGGTTTGTCAAATATTGCAAACTGTCCAGCGTTTGGCCATGCTTGCCAATAAGGACACCCAGCCCATCCCCATGGAGTTTCAGTTCAATTTCACCATCCTTGCGATTGATGAACTTTTCGATGATGAGATCCATCCCCATGGCCTTGAAAAGGGTTTCCAGAAAGGTCTTGGCATCTTGGGCAGCGGCTTTCCGTTCTTCCTCAGCATCAGAAGAAACAGGCGCTTCGGTGACTTCAGGTTCCTCTTTCGGAGCAGGTCCTTCCGGCGTTTCCGGGACCGTTTCTAGTTGTTCTTCAAAAGAGTCCGGTGCCGCAGCCTTTTCCGCTTCCTTTACAGTAACCCGTACCTTGGCGTCCCGCTTGATGAGTCCAAAAAGGGCATCCTTGCCTTCTTCCAGGACCTCAATGAGGACATCTTCACGGCTTACGCCGAGTTCCTTGAGGGCAGCCTGGACAGCATCGTCCACGGTACGCCCCGTCTTTTCAATGCGATTCATATCCATGCCTCCTTGCCGCTTGGCATTGTCTACTCTTTTAGGCTTTCTTATCGGCCCGGTCCATAAAGAACTGCTGACCAATCTGCATGAGGTTCATCACGACCCAGTAGAGAACCAGACCAGCCGGGAATTTCAAGCTGATATAGCCAATGAACAAGGGCATGAAATAAAGCATGACCTTCCCCGTCGGATTATCGGACGGCGGCATGCTCTGCCGAGATTGGATATAGGTCGTCAAAGCAGACAGGATAGGAAGGATATAATACGGATCGGGCTGACCGATACTCTGCATCCAAAGGAAGCTGCTCGGCCCTTCATAGTTAAAATCACGGATTCCGTAGAAAATGCCAATCATGATTGGCATCTGGATGACAAGGGGAAGGCATCCAGCCAGGGGATTGACCCCTTCTTTCTTGTACAGCTTGGACAGCTCTTCATTGAGCTTCATCTTATCATCGCGATAACGCATCTGAAGTTCCTTCATACGAGGCTGGATGCGACTCATAGCCTTTGTTGAGGCGATTTGACGCTTCGTCAAAGGGTAGAGGAGCAATTTGATGAGGATGGTCATGATGATGATGGCAAGCCCGTAACTCGGCTCTCCAATCATGCGGGTTGCTTCATAGATGGCAGAAACCACCTGCTGCACAAACGAACTTAAGAATTCCAAGTTTTTTCTCCTTTTCTCCTGCTGCGGTCAGGGTACCGGGTCATACCCGCCCTTATGGAAGGGATGACATTTCAGTAATCTTTTCGTAGCCAGATAGGTTCCTTTCAGAAAACCATACTTTTTCACCGCTTCCAGCGCATATTGGGAGCACGTAGGATAGAACCTGCAGCGAGGCGCGAGAAGAGGGGAAATGCAAATCTGATAAAAACGAATCAGGAAGATTGCGATCGTTTTCATAGGCCTCTCCGGATCTATAACAGTCCGGCTTTCTTTGCCAGACGCAAAAACACAGTCTCATACATAGCAAAGGGTGCATGGGCCAACCGACGTCTGGCTACCCAGACGATGGAAACGGGCTTTTTAAGGCGGTACTGGTGCTGACGAAAGGTTTCCCTCATCCGCCGTTTGATCTTGTTGCGCAAGACCGCATTTCCCAGTTTCTTCCCTACGGCTGTTCCCAGCTGGGAATGGTCATGAGGAGAAGGCAGAAAATAAAAAACGCCATAGCCATCCACAACGGATTGACCCTTGTCATGGATCTTTTGGAAATCCTCATGGGCCTTGACCCGATGAGCCTGCGTATAGGTGTTTTTTCTGGGCATTTGTTCTTGTTCCAAAGCGATTGGCACCTGCCTCATAGAGTAAAATAGGCCGCGAAAGGCGGCCCATCTCATAGTTTATGCAGATAATCTCTTTCTGCCCTTCGCACGTCTTCTTTTCAAGACTTGTTTTCCACCCAAAGTCTTCATTCTTTCTCTGAAGCCATGAGTTCTTTTTCTTCTCGTGTTGTTAGGTTGGAACGTTCTCTTCATCTATTAACCCTCCTTACTTCAAAGGTGATTTGCCAAGATCGATCAAAAAATCATTTGACAGCTCATACAATTATATGCTATGGGACGGGGTGTGTCAACCGATTTTCCCGCTCAATCTTTGTGTTTCTCTTATTTTTGCACGCTTTTCTCAACGCGTGCAATGAACTGTTCGAAAAGAGCCCGCATTTCCGGATGCTCGCGCCACATATTCTCCGGATGCCACTGTACGGCAGCAACTTGGTCACTGCCTGCTGATTCTATGCCCTCAATGACACCATCCGGTGCCATAGCCGTAACAACAAGACCCTTGGCTACATCCTTCAAGGCCTGATGATGCCGAGAGTTTACATAGGCCGTATCCCCCAAGGCCGCATGGAGCAAGCTGCCTTTCTTGACATTTACATGGTGGACGGGATAGGCCCCGTAGGCTTTTTGGCTGTGGCCGATGTAAGCACTGGGGCAGTCAGCCTGAAGATCTTGATAAACCGTACCGCCAAGGGCAATATTGAGGACCTGGATGCCGCGGCAAATGCCAAAAATGGGTTTTCCTGCCTCATAAAAGGCCCGAATGAGATCGATTTCAAAGCGGTCCATCTTGTAATCCGCACCGCCCACTTTCCACGTCGGTTCTTCTCCAAAAAGGGTCGGGTCCACATCCTGTCCGCCGGGAAGAAAAAGTGCGTCGGCAAGGTCCACATAATCCTTTCCACTAGCGCCTTCCACATCGGGAAAAACAATGGGAAGCGCGCTCAGTTCACCCAGAATGGTCACAATATCCCGTGGCACGTAGGGTGCCTTTTGGTAAGTAGGTACCTCGTCCCGTAAGGTCAAAGTCCTGCTCACAAGACCAATTCGAATTTTTTTGCTCATGAAAATCACTCCTTCAGTTTCATGCTCATACGCCGCATTATACCATATTTTAAGGAAAACATAAGCGGCATCTCATTTTCCATCCCTTTTTCCGCCCTTTTATCTGGAAAAGTCGCCCTTTTTTGCCTAATATCTATTTCTGTCCATTTTATCTCCCCACTAAAAGCAAAAAAAAGTTGTATGATATAAGGCGTTATATTTATTACAATTTTTTCTAGGTTTATCTTATTATTGCATGAATTTATAACCAAGATGGAGGTCTAGCCGTGCGTTCTTTTCAAATTCATTTCTCCCAATCCCAGAATCATTTCCTGCTTGCTTTTTCTTCTTATGCTATTTTATTCTTTCTTTTTGAATATTTTCTCGGGCAGCCTCTTTCTCAATCCTATAAGTTAGTCCTTTTTGAATCGCTTTTCTTTGCCTTGCTAGGGTATATGATGAACTTTTCTACAGCCTTTCTAAAAAGTTGGACCGTCCTTTTCCTTCTCTATGAAAGTCCAATCCTTGTGCTTTCGCAGAACCCCCAAAGCACTCTTTTTCCTCGTGACGCCGTCCTTGCCTCCGGTCTGGTTCTTTTTGGCTATGGAGGAAGTCTTCTTTTGGAATGTCTTGCAGAGCATACATCCTACAAGAAAATAATCACTTGCATTTCCAGATTCTTATTCATATCCGCAATTGTTTTTCCCTTGCCCACATTGGTTTATCTTTTGATCAGCGGTGGGAAGGCACTTTCTTCAGATATTATGCTGACACTCTTTCAAACAAATGAGGAAGAAGCCTTAGCTTATATCAAGAGTCTTCCTTCCGCAGCTCTGGTCGGAAGCCTTCTCCTTTTTTCTCTGCTCGGTGCCTTAGGCCATGATCTCTTAAAACTCCGGCAACAGGTTCTTTCAAAAAAGAGGCCCGACTTTCCTGTTAAACTAATCGTATTTCTTACTTTATGCCTTATCATCTTTCCCGTAAAAGCAAAAAGTTACTCCTTTTTTGTAGCCATGAAAGAGACAAAAGAAATTCTTGCTGACTACAGTCATTACGAGAAATCACGTAATAAACGGCTTGACCGCCTAGAACAATTGAAAGGCCTTTCTGTTTCACCTAAAGCAAAAGGCCTCTATGTCCTTGTCATTGGTGAGTCAGCCACAAGGGATCATATGGAAAGCTATGGATACAAACGCCATACAACACCATTTCTGGAAAGCTTCAAAAAAGACCCAGGAACCCTGCTTTTTTCTAAAGCATTTTCCAATCATACGCATACCGTCCCCGTTCTCACCTATGCGTTAAGTCAAAAGAATCAATACAACAATATTCCTTTACAAAAAGCATATTTCTTGATTGAAATAGCTAAAAAAGCAGGATATGAGACCTATTGGATCAGCAACCAGCGAAAATATGGAGCATGGGACACACCCACATCAGAAATGGCCGGAACAGCAGATCACCAAGTGTTTATCAATGGCCGTGCGGGAAAAGGAGTGGGTTCCACTTATTATGACAAGGCCCTGTTGGATCATGTACCGATTGTCGATAGCGCTCATCCTACTCTTATTGTTTTTCACGTGATGGGGAGCCATGCTTCTTATGAAGATCGATATCCAAAAAATGAAACCTATTTTTCTGGGGGCAACAATCATATCGATACCTATGACAACACCATCCTTTATACGGACCAGTTCCTGAAACAACTCTATGTTAAATTAAAGAAAATGCAAGATTTTCGTGGCCTAGTCTACTTCTCCGACCATGGTGAGGACAGCCGTAAAGGCATCGGTCACAACGCCACTCAATATGAACCCATCATGACCCATATTCCTTTTGTTGTCCATCTTTCATCGGAAAGCCGAAAAGAGAGGCCTCTTTTATGGCAGGTTCTTCAATCCCATAAGGACTGCTGGTGGACCAATGACCTTCTCTATAATTTTATGGTGACACTTCTTGGTATCGAAAACGCGCCAGAAAGTGACTCTTCCCTTGATATCGCATCACCTAATTATAATCTTCCCCTTGAAAAGGCTCGGACACTTCACGGCAAAAAGAAATTGGATCCCTAAATAAAAAGGATCGTTGGACATTTTTCCAACGATCCTTTTTATTTAGGGAAAATGAACAATCCTAATGATTCACTTTTTAAAAGATGGATCCCTGGATGCATGAAAACAACTAATCTGTAATTTTTCCCCATCCACATGATTACGATAGGCGAATTTTTTCCGGATGACTTCCATCTCTCCAATGGCTTGTTCCTGCCATCGAAACCCCAGTTTTTCATAAGCATTGCAGGTCATGCCCCGACAATAGCCGTTTCCATTTCCTTCCGGATAGCTTTGACGAAGCCGCTTCAAACTAAGGGCTCGTGAATCATATTCCAGCTTTGCTCCCAATACATGGGCAGAAGGGCTCAAATAAGGTTCACAATCAGCAATATAGGAAGAACGGAAATACAAACTGTGTTCATTGTCTCCTGTAAAACTGATCAATAGGTCGACACTTCCTTTTTTTAGTGGCGGCGTGGTACTTGCATCGGCAATATAAAGGATATTTCGTTCCAAATGAAGCTGCTCCAAATTGGATTTGTACATTTTCAATACTTCCGGATATTTGTCAATCAAGATGTACAGACAATCTGGATCAAGAGCCTTGAGATTCGTGTATAGAAAAAAGTACCCGTTGATATGGCCCTCTAATACAACCTTTCCTTTAATGGCCCGGCCTTTCATCCTTGAAACAATATAATCGGAGCATTTTTGCAGATGAGTGGCGAGATTCTCATTGATATCATAATAGATTCTCCGCTGGAGATCAGGTCGATCATAATCATCTTTGTACACATTCCCCGTTTGGATGATTCCCTCCTGGATCTGCATTTCACAGCCACAGGCACATTGCAGTCTTCCCTGATAGATATAACGATGATCGAGAACAGCATCTGTCAAGGTAAAGGATCGGCCGCAATGAGGACATGAAAGCAAGGACAAAGAGAAAAGAGGAGCCCCTGTCCTGAGTTTTTCGCAGTCGGGCTTTCCAATTTTCCCCAACAAATCTGCAATTTCATTTTCAGCAAACTGCAGCTCTGCTCTCTTTTTCTTGAGTTCTTCCAATTTACCTGCAAGGAGTCGCTTGACATCTGTTAAGCTCTCTTCCTCCACCATATTATTCATTCTATGGATATCCAAATATTCATGGATTTCATGAAGGGAGAAATAGAGGTGCTTCATTTTTAAGATTATTTCCATATCATTTTGTTCTCGTATACCAAAAGACAGCTGCGCACCTTGGCTGTTAGGAATCAATAAGCCCAAGGAAATATAATAGCGGATGGTATCGACACTCACGCCGACAGAACGTGAAAAATCACCTATTTTCATACTGATTCCTCCCGTAAGGTTTTCCATATCTTCCGTTTCAGTAATTATTGTATCAGGCCCCTGCTTTTTTTGCATAGTTTCTTCGAAAAAAGGTGGAGTCAACTCCATCTTTTTCTTGATTTTAGATAATTCTGTAATTGACATCAAGCCTCATCCATCCCCTACGATAGTAATAGATAGGATGTCGACAGCCTGATAAAAAAAGGAGGCTCATTCATGAACGCATTGTTGGAGGCTATTTTGACCTTTACCAATTGGATATGGGGGATTCCCATGCTGATTCTTCTTGTCGGCGGCGGGTGCTTTCTTGCCGTAAGACTGAACATGCTCCCTTATCGGAAATTGCCATTTATTCTGACACACACCATTGGAAAATCATTCACGAAAATTGAAGGTTCCGACGGTCAATTCAGCGGATGGCAAGCGGCCAGTGGTGCACTCGCTTCAACCCTGGGAGCGGGGAACATTGTGGGGACCGCCATGGCAATTGCTTTTGGAGGACCGGGCAGTGTTTTTTGGCTCTGGATTGCCGGCCTTGCTGCATGCGCCGTAAAATACACGGAAGTAACAACGGCCATGCTCTACCGCGAAATTGACCAAAAAGGCAATTGGGTGGGAGGGCCCCAGTATTATTTAGGAAACGCCACCGGATGGAAGTGGACAGGAGAACTATATACGATTCTCTGCCTGTTTGCCCTATTTTTCGCAGCTTCTGCCCAAATTGGATCAGGAGTCGATCACTTAGTCGCCTTAGGAGCCAATCGTACCCTTTCAGCCCTCATTCTCACCCTTTTCTGCATTGCCGTGGTTGTTGGTGGAATGCGCAATCTTCTGGCAGTCAGTGAAAAAATCGTGCCTTTCATGAGTATCCTGTATGTTGGGGGTGCGCTCCTTGTTATCTTACTGAATATCGAAAACTTTCCTCATGCTTTTTACTCCATTTTTCGTTATGCCTTTACAGGAAAAGCCGCAGTAGGAGGGTTTGCAGGCGCTACGCTGGCGGCCTGTATCAGATGGGGCATCTGCCGTGGAGTCTATTCCAATGACGCAGGAACCGGTTACACGACAATGGTCCATACCGTTGCAGCTGTGAACCATCCCGTTCAGCAAGGCATGTGGGGAGTCTTTGAAGCCTTTTTTGATACCTTGGTTGTCTGTAATCTCACCTGTTTTGCGATTTTATGCACTGGCATCTGGACAAGTCCCGGTGTAACCGCCTCCACGATGACGGCGGCCGCTTTTTCCTCTGCCATTGGAACGGCTGGTTCGTGGATTGTATCAATTGCATTGCTTCTGTTTACTTTTACCACGGCTTGCGCGCAAATTGAATTTTCCTGTGTAGCCCTCGTCAAACTGATTGGTCAAAAAGGAAAGACGTATGGCCGCTGGGTTCTCTTATTTATGACCTTTATTGGCGGCATGATGGGCATTGAAACGATGATCAATTATGTAGATTTTGGAACGGCCCTGATGACAACCATCAATATGGTCTGTATTCTTTTATGCCATCAGCATGTCGTAAAGGCATCCAAAGAGTACTTCGCCGATCCCGAAAAATGGGAACACATGAAATGGCCTAAATGGGAAGCTATGGAACGCAGTTTTCATCAAAACCAATCTTCTGAGAATAAACAATGACAGACCATGAAAGGAAGGTATCAAAATGAAACCAATTATTGGAATTACTTGTAACTATGATCCCAGGGATACCGTCATCGGCGTTCCTGGCCTAGGACTTCCTGGCCAAGATTGGGAATTCCTAGCAGCGGACTATATCTACACCATTGAAAAAGCGGGTGGGATTCCCACCATCATCCCCTATTGCAGGGAAAAAAAGAATATTATTGCCCTTCTCGAAAAAGTCGACGGAATCCTTATCAGCGGGGGGCATGACATCGATCCGCTCCGGTATGGTGCGCGTCCCATGCCGTATTGTGGGCGGATTGTACCCGAACGGGATGAATATGACCTTACAATATTCCATTATGGCTATGAACACAAGCTTCCCATGCTTGGAATCTGCCGCGGCATACAGATCATGAACGTCGCAATGGGAGGAACTGTCTATCAAGATCTAGGTCAAGAAGCTCATTTGACACACCGCTATATGGGAGATATGGCTCCCAAAAATTATCCCTCCCATGAAACACTTTTTTCTTCAGGTTCCCTTCTCCATACAATTTTCGGGGATAAGATCCGTACCAATAGTTTTCATCACCAAGGGGTCTGCGAACCAGGCAAGAACGTCACCATCACGGCCCTTGCAGAAGATCAGGCCGTAGAAGGCATTGAAATTACAGGCGGCGCCTCGTTCATCGTTGGGGTCCAATGGCATCCAGAAATGATGTTTGATGCGCCTGAACAACTGAAATTGTTCCAAGCCTTCATCAATTCCTGTAAAAAAAACAATTAAAAAAATAGGTACTTCACGTATTTTTGTGGGATGCCAAATCATACGTAGGTAAAGACCGGTACCGAATCAAGGTAAAAAAGTACCGGTCGTTCTTGTACCCATATGCGTGTTCGGCAGTTTTAATCTTGTGGTATCCTCCCAATCAGCCTGTGTCAATAGGGCATTTGGCATGGTTTGCCAGACCGTCGATTCGCTTTTCCTTCAGCTTGGCGAATCGTGTTTCAATGGATGCCTGTTATCTTCTGCACTCCGATAGTCGTAAATCCCTGGGCGAGCAGCGATGGAATCCACACAGCGGCCTGTTTGGTGATTCTCGTTTCAGGACATCTGTACGGATTGAGTTCCGTAACCGTTTCCTGACGGCAAGGGCACCGGAAGCGGTGCCCCTCGAAGAGGACAGTGCGCCTGGCATTTGGCTGCATAGGCACCGTCCTTAGGCGGGTTCGGTACGTGCCATAGATATGCATCGGCTCTCCGCAGTGAGAGCAGAGAAAATCGGTATGGCGTTTCTACCTGGTAACCACCCATACCGTGGAATCGTCTAAAGGATCTTCGGGGAGCCCAACAAGGTAATCGGGGTCTTGACAAAACAGGTCTGCTTAAATAATGTACTAAATAGAGGACATCTCAATTCTCCTTTACTTGGGTTTAGCCACCTTATATTTTGGAGAATTTGATGTCCTTTTTCAATATCCATCTGTCTATGACCCCACAAATTTCCGTGAAGAACCCATTTTTATTATATGCTGATTATATAATAAAAATGAGCATCACCAAGACTATCCACGGTGGATTTATGGCTTCCGTGGGCATCGATTCCACGCAGTCACCTGCCATTCATTTCCTACCTTAAAGAAGGGAATCTTCTGGCGGATTAAGATAAATGGACGAGATAAATCCAAAGAGGAAGAGTTACCATGGAAAGAAGAACAGAAAGAATGACACAGCTAGTCCCCAGGCGTGCGTCACCGCCATAAAGGGAAGGAAAAATCGATGTCGTCGCTCCGGCTGGCATGCCCATCATAAGGACAGCGACACCCAGACTGGCACCGGATAATCCCATAACGCGTCCCAGGAATAAGGTTAATAAAGGCAGGAAAATAAGCCGGATTACGCAGTAATAAACCGTATCAAAATCAAAGATTTTCCACGTGGGAGCTTCTGCAAGGACCGTTCCCACAACAAACATAGCAATGGCAGAATTACATTTACTGATAGCAAGAACGGTCACCTTAAGGACGCTTGGCAGGTTGATTCTCAAAATCATGACAGCAAGGCTCAGAAAAACAGCAATGAGGCAGGGATGGGTAATAACCTTTCGGCATAACTCCTTTTTGCTCATGCCTTCCTGGGCCATGAAATAACTTGTTCCAAAAGACCACATGAAAATACGGACAGGAATCAGAAAAATCGCGGCATAAAGGACCCCTAGATCATGATAGACTCCCTCTGCAATTGGCGTACCCAAAAAACCGCTGTTGGGAACGAGCGTCCCATATTGAAGAACCTTGCGTTTCTCCCCGCTGTAACGCCGATAAAGCACTTGGTTAAAGAATAAGGACCCCACTTCAATGACAAGGGAAAGCAAAAGCAAAAGGGCACCAACAGCTGCAAAATTGGTCCCCGTATCGACAAAACAGGACTTAAAGATTGTACAGGGAAGGATCACATAGACAACAAGATCCGTCAGACAGCGCTTTCCTTCTTTGGTAATGACTCCTTTTTTGGTCAAATAAGCGCCAAGAAGCATCAAGAGGAAAAGGGTCCCCTGCAAGGTTAGCAGATCACCTAAGTCCATGGTTCCATTCCTTTCTGGGAGTTACTGATTCATTTTTTCCATTTCAAGTTCACTGGGGAAGATGAGATTCAGCGCAAAAGCAACAACAAAGACAACGGCCACACAGTTTTCAGCAAAGACGGACTTGATGATTGTCGGAAACATCTTGAAAATAGCTGGCGTTTGCGTAAAACCAATTCCAATGGAAAGAGAAAGCGCCGCAATGCTCATATTGCGCTGAGTAAAACCACAGCCGGCAAGCATCCGAACGCCGCTGACGACAATGGAGCCAAACATCATAAGAGTACATCCACCAAGAACAGCGTCAGGAAGGGAGGCCAAGATAACTCCAAAAGCAGGGAAAAGGCCAGCAAGGATCATGATCAGGGCGCCGCTGGCAATGGCCTTACGATTAACAACATGGGTCATGGCGACAAGACCGACATTCTGGCTGAAGGACGTAATGGGAAGGCAGCCAAAAAGACTGGACAAGGAACTAATAAACCCGTCAACGGCAATGGATCCTCGGATTTCACCATCTGACGCATCCCTTCCCATGCCCATGGCAGCTAGGGCCGAAGTATCCCCTAAGGTTTCCGTAGCAGAGACAAGGAAAATAAGGAATACAGAAAAAATGGCATCAGGTCGAAATTCCAAAGCATAGGGAAGCGGCATCGGCAGGGAAAAAAGTCCCACCTGAGTCATCCTTGATAAATCCACCATGCCAAGAAAAGCAGCTGCAATATACCCTACAACAAGACCAAACAGAACAGAAAGCTGCTTATAAAAATGTTTGGCCTTGATATTGAAGATAAGACAGCTGAGAAGGGTAATGGTCCCTACGATGAGGAATTTGGGTTCCCCGAAATGAGGATTGCCAAAGCCGCCGCCAAAAGAGTTGGCTCCAATACCTAAGAGGGAAAACCCGATGGCCGTGACGACACTGGCCGAAACAATAGGAGGAATGAATCGGCGCCAGTACTTAGCCCCCATTCCAATAAGACCTTCAAGAAGGCCGCCTACAAGGGCCGCGCCCAAAACAGCACCATAACCATATTTAGCACCAATGACGCAGAAGGTAGAGACAAAAGTGAAACTGATTCCCATGATGATGGGAAGTCCTGAACCCAGGGGCCCTAGCGGATAGAGCTGAAAAAGGGAACCAATCCCGGCAATGATCATGGCTGCCTGGACAAGAGCACCCGTTTCCTCTGTAGATAATTTGACAGCACCCGCTACAATCAGGATCGGAGCAATATTGGCAACAAACATGGCAAGGACATGCTGGAGCCCAAAAGGAATCGCTTTTTCAAAGGAAATCTTTCCATCCAGTTCGTAGATTGGATCTTTTTCTCTATCCATCAGCAGCCTCCTTCATCAGCGGAACACAATGGTTCCCGTCTTGGCATCCATTTTTTCAATGATAGCAAGGCTCTTGAGATTGACGCCTTTTTTCCGCAGGGCATCACCGCCTCCTTGGAATCCTTTTTCAATACAGATACCAACCCCTTCGACAGTCCCGCCAGCTTGGTCGACAAGGTCCATCAATCCTTCAACGGCACAGCCATTGGCAAGAAAATCATCGATGATAAGGATATGATCTCCGCCGTTGAGATATTTTTTGGAAACAATGACATGATTTGTTTTATTATGGGTGAAGGACTTGATTTCCGTGCTGTATACATCGGCATCCATGTTGCTGCCCGCTGATTTTTTAGCAAAGACCACTGGTACACCCATATGGATTGCTGTCAGACAAGCAATCCCAATGCCCGATGCCTCAATGGTGAGGATTTTTGTAACTGGACGGCTGGCAAAGAGTTTCTTGAAGATTTTCCCCAGTTCGCTGATAAAAGGAACATCGATCTGATGATTCAGGAAGCTGTCCACCTTGAGGACATCCCCACTCTTGATGATACCGTCAGCGAGAATCTTTTTTTGCAGTAAATTCAATTCAGCCATGACTTACCCCTTTCCAATCATAAAAACACGCTTATGTAAAGTAGCATTATATCATAAAGTCCCGCCCCGTGGGACACTCCCTTCCCAAAATACAGGTTCTTTTTTGCTTTTGACAAGTGTGAGTTTGTCATAGTAAACTAGGGAAAAGGATTGTTTGATAAAGGAGGCCCATGATGAAAGCACATAAAACATTTGCTTGGCTGACCGTTCTTTTCTTTTCCCTTACGATGATGACAGGCTTAAAGCGAAAATAAGGCAAAGGAACTCCGACGCAAAAGGCGGGGCAGACATCCATTCATTGCGGTTTGACGCTGCTTTTTCCTTTATTTTTTAGGGAGAAGATTCCCCGCACCGCACGATAGACTTTCGTCAACGACTGGAACAACAAAAGAGGCTGTGAGGAAATGAAGGGAATCCAGATACCGTCATTTTTCACAGCCTTTTTTTCTGCCGTCGCTTAGCCTTTGAGATAGCGGTCAAAATAAGCGGTAATCGTTTCAAGTACCTTGGGCTGGATCCAGTAGACGCCGCCATGAGGCGCATGGGGAACTAGATAGCGCTCACTGGGAATCTTCTTTTTCTGGAGGGCTTGAAAAAGGATATCTGTCTGACTGGGCGAAACTACCGTATCGGCCGTGCCATGCATGAGCATCAAAGGAGCCGAGGTCGAAGAAATGTATGTAATGGGATTAGCCTGCTGTGCGGCCTTTTGATCGGCAGAAATACCGCCATCCTTGCCGCCAAAAACACCGCTTCCATTGACCCACAGGGCTTCTGTAGCGCCACTGGAAGCATGAAGGGCCTGTACCTGTTTGGAATAATCAGCCCCAATCCGGGTCAAATCGGAAAGACCATACAGGTCAACAGCACAGGTGATATCACTTTTTTCATGAAGATAATCTCCCTTATCAAATTCCCTGCTGCCGCTGGTCGTTGCCATGAGAGCGGTTAAATAACCACCGGCACTGCCGCCAACGACGCCGACCCGCTGGGGATCAATGCCATACTGGTCTTGATGGGCCCTTAGAAAGCGCAGGGCCGCCTTGATATCTTCCAAAGGAGCAGGGAATTTGACCGTAGGTGCCACACGGTACTCAACCGCGGCCACGACATAGCCTTGTTCTGCCAAATGGTTCACGAGCTGTGGCATGTTGTTCTTATTGGCCGAGATGAAGCCGCCGCCTGGAATATAAAGAATGAGTGGCTTTTTATCCTTCGTCTCAGGAATGAATAAGTCCATTTTCATCGCTCTGCTAGGATATCCCCGCTGAGGGACCTGCTCATAGACCACGTCAGGAATGGAAGTGATCTTATTTCTCGTAAGCGTGACATCAAGGATCTTGCTGGGTATGGCCTCAGTTGGTTTTACTGCAGCAAACGCATTGCCACTAAAGGAAATAATTCCCAGCAAAAGGGCCAGAATCATTTTATCTTTCATTGGAAAAGCCTCCTTTGAATTTTTTTTCATTATAGCATCAAGTGAACCTTTTGAAATCATCCTAAGATTCCTCTTGCTTTTCCCTTTACAAACACCGCTTTCTTTGGTAAAATAGTGTTGTTATGCGGGCATAGTTCATTGGTAGAATGAAAGCTTCCCAAGCTTTAGAGGTGGGTTCGATTCCCATTGCCCGCTCCACTTCAAAAAATGTGTTGCCGCCAATAGGGCGGCTTTTTTTTTTACCATTTTAAGAAAAAGAATGCATTTCCCGAACAATTCCCTCCTTTTTCCTTTCATCCACCGGACTTATACACAGGCTGTTTTCAAAAAGCTGTGTATAAGTCCTCTTTTTTCCACAAGGCCCAGCCTTTTTCCACCGTGATTCCTACTTTATCTATTTCAATTTGCCCACGGGGACAGGGTTTGAAAGTTTTCCACAAACTTCTGGGGATAACCGTTAAAAGCTGTGGATAACTGTGTATAAGTCCGGTCTTTTTCTTCTTGCCTGTGGAAAAAGCAGAAAAACCTGCTTTTTTATCCACAGACAGAGTAATAGGCATTTCCATAGGAAAATAGGGATGTTTCCTCACATAAAGGGGAAATTTTCCCATTTCCGAACATTAACGATTTATACACAGAAAAGAACCTTTTCTTTTCTCCTTTTCCTTTTCGTTTTCCTCATCTATTATGCGATACAAAATCATCATATAAAAATAGAATATCTTACCAAAATGTTGTTTCTGTCCATTTCACAAAAACGAGGCCCTGACTATCCCTTTTCACCTTCATGTAAATTATATACAAAACATATATTCGGGAACATGCTAAAACCATTGATTTTTTCATACTTTTCCCCAAAGTTATACACACCTGTGGATAACTTTCTGTGCATAAGCTTTTTTCTTGTGCACAAAGTCAGTATTCCCTTGATTTCGGTCTTTTTTATCTTTTTGTTTTACATAACTTAAAAAGTTATCCACATGTCCACAATGTTTTCCACAGGTTGGCAAAGTTCCTCCCCAAAGTTCACCCCGAATATGCTATAATATGGATTCGAGAAAATGATGATAAAGGTGGTTTACTTATGGAGAATGACGTCCTTTCTTCCTTATGGGAGACCCTTCTAAATGGGGATCAGTCCATTCCTAAGATGTCGGGATGCAAAAAATGGCTTTCTCAGGCCGTTCCGCGTTCCCTTACAGAAGATACGCTGCTCCTTGACGTAATGAATGATTTCACCAAAGAGTGGATCATAAATAATTATAAAGAGCCTATTGAGGCATTCCTTAAAAGTCAGTTCAATCGGCCCATGACCCTTGATGTAGAGATTCGTCCTGACCTGGCAAATAAAGAAGAGGATCTTTTTCCTGGACACGGGGCTGCAGCACCCAAAGCAAAGGAGCCCCTCATTCCCAAAAAGGGACCGCGTCAGGATTTTTCTTCCAACCTGTCTCCTAAATACGTCTTTGAAAACTTCGTCATCGGCAATTCCAATCGCTTTGCCCATGCCGCTTCAAAAGCCGTTGCCGAAGCGCCGGCCAAGGTCTATAACCCGCTTTTTCTTTACAGCGATTCAGGACTTGGCAAGACGCACCTCATGAATGCCATAGGCAACAAGATTCACCAGGACCATCCGGAAATGAAGATCCTTTATACATCCAGTGAGACTTTCACCAATGAACTGATCAATTCCATCCAGAACAATGCAACAGAAGCCTTTCGCAATAAATACCGCAACATCGATGTCCTGCTCATTGACGATATCCAGTTTTTGAGAAAAAAGGAATCGACGCAGGAAGAATTCTTCCATACCTTCGAAACACTCTACAAAGCAGAAAAACAGATCATCATTTCCAGTGACCGCAAACCATCGGAACTGGATACACTGGAAGAGCGCCTCAAAAGCCGATTTACGTGGGGACTTATTGCGGATATCCAGCCGCCGGACCTTGAAACGAGGATTGCCATCTTGAAGAACATGGCCCTCAAGGATCATATCAGCGTACCAGACAGCGTAACAAACCTAATTGCCAGCAATATTTCCACCAACATCCGGGAACTGGAAGGCGCCTATACCAAGGTTCGAGCCTATTCTCAATTTTCCAATGAACCCATTACGGAAGAACTTGCCATCGAAGCCCTCAAGGATCTCAATCTAACACCGGTTTCAAGGACTATTACCATTGAAGCCATCCAGCAGTACATTGCATCGTATTACAACATCACCTTGAATGACCTGCTTTCCAAGAAACGAACAGCTAATATCACCCTGCCCCGTCAGATTGGTATGTATCTGGCACGAACCCTGACGGACCTTTCCCTACCCCGTATTGGCGAATCCTTTGGCGGCCGTGACCACACAACAGTCCTTCACGCCTGTGACAAGATTCTTTCCAAGAGCAAGGAAAAGACCGAATTTGCCAAGGAAATCGAAAAGCATATCACTCATCTGAAAGGCTGATCTTTTTAATTTCCTTCAATTAATAATCATCCACAGAATTATGCACAGGTCGTGGATAACTTTGTGGAAAAACTGTGGATGAATCTGTTTATAACTTCTTTTCCCCAAAATCCTGTGGACTTGTGGATAGCCATCAACAACTTTCCCACACCTTTATCAACAGCGAAATAGACGGCCACATCAAGGATTTTAGGATTTTTGAACAAATTCACAGCCCCTACTACTAAGGCGGCTATCTTTTAATATTTTAGAGTTCTCACTTAAAGGAGGTTTTCTCATGCAGTTTTCCTGTGAAAGTGCCCAGCTTGCCAAAGCTGTCAATACCGTTAAAAAAGCAATTTCCTCAAGCCCCAACGCACCTATTTTTTCTGGTATCCATATGAGCCTTAACGGCAACACTTTGGAACTTGTTGCTATGGATGTCAACTTCAGCATGAAAAAGGTTTTGGAAGTCAATGGCAATGAAGACGGAGTCATCCTTGTTCCTGCACAATCCTTAGGGGATCTTTTGGCCAAGTTTTCTACGGACATTCTCACGTTGACCCAAAAAGAAGGCACCCAGGAACTGACGCTTACTAGTGAAACGGGTACTTATCATATTCCCCTGATTGGAAGTGACGATTATCCGTCTTTTCCTGAATTTGAAGGAGAACGGATCCTGACCTTGCCCGAAGATCTGCTGGGACAGCTCATCCGTCAAACCGTCTATGCTTGTTCTACTGATGAATCACGGCCTCTTTTTACGGGCGTCTTCATGGAGAAAAAAGGGCAGCACATCACTTGTGTCGGAACCAATACACATCGTCTGGCCATCAAGTCGGCTGATCCAGAAACGGCTGACGACAGCGAGTATTCCCTGCTCATTCCGGCCCGCGTCCTTAAGGAAATTGCCAATAACCTGACTGGGGAGCTGCCGGAAGATGTAGCCATCATCCAAAAAGACAGCAAGATCTTGGTCCGTATGGGAAGCCTCAGCCTTGTATCTAGTCTCATCGAAGGAACTTTTCCTGATTATTCAAGACCGATTCCTCCGTCTTTCAAGAATCGGTCGGTTCTCAATCGCCAGGATCTGGAACGGGCCATTCAGCGAGTTTCCCTTTTTGCACAAGGGGAATACAACATCATCCGTCTCAACATCGAAGCCGATCGGGTGATCCTTTCCAGTGCAGCCAGCGACCGCGGGCAAGGCATGGAAATCATGGAAGGCGTAACGACAGGAGAAGAACTGCCGCTCAATATTGCCTTTAACTCCAAGTATCTGATGGATTTCTGCAAGAACATTTCCTGTGATCAAGTGGTCCTTGAAACCAATTCCTCCCTTTCACCTGCCCGTATGATGCCCGTTGATGATCCTTCCTACACCTATATCATTACGCCTGTGCGCGTAATTTTCTAAGCAGCATGAGACTTTCGTCACTGCGTCTCCATCATTTTCGCAATTATGGGGACCTTACGATGAACCTATCCCATGACTTGACGGTCATCTATGGCCGCAATGCCCAAGGCAAGACCAATCTTTTGGAGGGGCTCTATTATGCGGCGATGGGGTTTTCGTTTCGCAGCCGTCATGATGAGGAATTGGTGAAATTTGGTGAGACTGATTGTGCGGCAGAAGTGACTTACTGTGATCGCTATGGGGAAAATCGGCTCCTTGTCAAACGGATCCAGGAAGGGAAAAGGACCCGCAAACAGGCCCAACGAAATGGTACTCCCATTTCTCCAAAGGAGCACTATGGTTCTTTGAATCTGGTTCTTTTCACGCCGGATGATCTGCAGCTTGTCAAGGGGGACCCTTCCCTGCGGCGACGTTTCCTCGATATGGAAATTGCCCAGACAAGCCGGTTTTACTATGAAGCCCTGCAAAATTACAATCGAGTCCTGCAGCAGCGAAATCGTTTCCTGCGCCATTGCCGCGACCAGGAAAAATTGGATGAAGGTCAGCTTTTTGTATGGGATGAAGCGCTCTCTCGAAGTGCCGCGGTCATCGTATTCGAACGGCTGAAAGCCATGGAAGAAATTGAACGGGCTGCAGGGCTTGTCTATGGAACCATTACTCAGGACCGTGAGAAGATGACCCTATCCTATCTGCAGAAACGGTCGGATGGGGAGGGGGTTCCTCCCAAGGGGCTTTCTCTTTCTGAGTGGCAGGCATTTTACCAAGAAGAACTGAAAAAGCGGCATCGTCTTGATTACGTGAGGGGATATACCAGTATGGGACCGCATCGGGATGATCTCGAAATCCTGCAGGAGGGCCGGCCCCTGCGTTCCTTTGGGTCCCAAGGTCAGCAGCGGACAGCGGCCCTGGCACTTAAACTTTCGGAACTGGAATTCATTTTTCACAGCAAGGAAGAGTATCCTATCCTGCTTCTTGACGATGTGCTCAGTGAGCTTGACGAAGGGCGCCGTCGCATGCTCCTTGATGGCATGGGCGGTAAGGTTCAGACCCTTCTCACGGTCAATGACCGCGCCTTGGCCCGTTCCAGTGGTGATGTGGTCTTTTACGAAGTTCGTTCCGGCTGGGTGGAGGAAGATGCTCATGAAGGACATTGATTGTTTGATTATGGCAGCGCTCAAGACGGATCTTGCCAAGGAAAAATATGTTCTTTACCGGCTTCGAAAAGACTGGGCGTTGATCGTTGGGGAGGCGGCAGCCCGTCATTCCCAGCCTTACCGCCTTCAGCACGCAACCCTGTTTATTCATACGGATAACCCTAGTTGGTCCCATAATTTCCTGACCATGCAGGGCAAGCTGCTTGCTGCGATTGGTAAGGCCCTGCCACGAAAAAATGGACGCCGTCTTGTTTCTGTGAAGGTCCTGAAGATGTTCCATGGAGTGTTGGAAGAAGCTCCAGAAGCAAAGGAAAATGAGCGGCCTTTCATGCCTCACCTTGACGCGGCGCGGCGCTGTCCCTGCTGCGGCGTACCTTTGATCGAAGGCGAAACCATCTGCAGCGCCTGTCGGCGCAAAAGAGCCGAAGCGACCCGTCAAAAGATCCATCAGGTTCTAAAAAAAACGCCTTGGATTTCCTACGAAGATTGTCGCCATGCTGTTGAGTGTGATAAAATGACATTTACTGACGTCAAATCCCTTTTGGGGGAATGGGCCATGGGAAAGGCCCTGGATCCCCAGGCCAAGTCCGTTGATAAGGCTTTTGCCGTCATGCTGACCCGCTCCCTTTCTCCGGAACAGCTGTCAGATGAACGAATCGACGCCATCATCGAAAAAGAAAGGAGCCGTCGGACCTATGTACCTGCATCTGGGAAACAACTACGTTATAAAAAATAGCGAAATCATCGGCATCTTTGATATTCGCAACAAGCGGACGAATCTTTATCGGCTGTTTTTGAAACCGCAGCTGGGTACGTCCAAGGTCCTTGATCTGACCGATGCCTATCCGCCGGCGAGCTGCATTGTTACGAGCGATAAGATCATCCTTTCCGGTATTTCGAGCAAGACGCTCATGAATCGTTAACAGAAACACAATTTGGGAGGTTTCCATGACTGAAAAAGACAATGAGAAAACGATAGAAGAGGAAATCGCCGTCCACGGTGAATATGGGGCAGAGCAGATCCAAGTCCTGGAGGGCCTCGAAGCCGTTCGCAAACGGCCAAGCATGTATATCGGCAGTATCAGTGCCCGTGGGCTCCATCATTTGGTTTATGAAGTCATCGATAACTCTATCGATGAGGCCCTGGCCGGTTACTGTGACCATATCCTTGTTGAAATCGGAGAAGATAACAGCATCACCGTTGTCGATAATGGGCGCGGGATTCCTGTTGAAATGCATAAGATCGGCAAACCGGCCATTGAAGTTGTTATGACCATCCTGCACGCTGGCGGTAAATTTGGCGATGGCGGTTATAAGGTCTCCGGCGGTCTTCATGGAGTTGGTGTTTCCTGTGTCAACGCTTTGAGCCGACGCATGGAAGTCGAGGTCAAAAAAGACGGCAAGATTTATGGCATTGAGTTCAGTAAGGGTAAGACCGTTCGTCCTCTTTATGTAAAAGGGGAATGTGATGCCAAGGATACGGGAACAAGCGTCCATTTCTGGCCTGATGACACGATCTTTACGGAAACGGTCTACAGCTATGAAACGCTGAAGCATCGTATCCGGGAGCTGGCCTTTCTCAATAAGGGCGTCAAGATTGAACTGAAGGATGATCGTTCCGGTGCCGATGAAATCTTCCACTACGAAGGCGGAATCATTTCTTTTGTTGAATATATCAACAAGGGCAAGGAAGCCATCTTCAATACGCCGATCTATGTAGAAGGGGAACGGCAGGACACCATCGTGGAAGTGGCCATGCAGTATACGGATGCCTACACAGAAAATATCTATACCTTCGTCAATAATATCAATACAGAAGAAGGTGGGACTCATCTGGCCGGTCTGAAACAGGCCTTGACGAGAAGCATCAACGATTATGCCCGCAAGAACGGTCTCTTAAAGGACAGCGAGGAAAACCTTTCCGGTGATGACGTCCGCGAAGGCCTGACCTGTGTCCTCAGCTTGAAAGTCCGGGAACCGCAGTTTGAAGGGCAGACAAAGACCAAGCTTGGCAACAGCGAAGTCCGCGGAATCGTTGACAATATGGTGAGCGATGCCCTCAATGAGTACTTTGAGGAAAATGCACCGACGGCGAAGAAAATTGTAGAAAAGGCCATTCTCTCAAGCCGTGCCCGAGCGGCTGCCCGCAAGGCCCGTGATCTGACACGGCGCAAGAGCGCGCTGGAAGTAAGCTCCCTGCCGGGGAAACTGGCGGACTGTTCCAGTAAGAATGCGGAAGAAACGGAAATCTACATCGTCGAAGGGGACTCCGCTGGCGGCAGCGCCAAACAGGGCCGTGACCGTGCCTTCCAGGCCATCCTGCCCCTGCGCGGCAAAATCCTCAACGTGGAGAAGGCCCGCCTGGACAAGATGCTGAACAACAATGAAATCCGCTCCATGATCACGGCCTTTGGCTGCGGGATTGGCGATGAATTCGATCTCAGTAAAATCCGTTACGGCAAGATCATCATCATGACCGATGCTGATGTCGATGGGGCCCACATCAGGACGCTGCTCTTGACGTTCTTCTACCGATACATGCAGCCCCTCATCCGAAATGGCAATGTTTTTATTGCCCAGCCGCCCCTTTATCTCATTCGTACGGGCAAGAACCACACGTATGCTTACAGTGACGATGAACTGCAAAAGAAACTTGACGAGGTGGGCCGTCAGAACAATCCTTATGTCCAGCGTTACAAAGGGCTTGGCGAAATGAACCCGGAACAGCTCTGGGAAACGACCATGGATCCTTCCAAGCGGACGGTACTGCAGGTCCATCTGGAGGATGCCGCTTCAGCGGATTCTGTCTTTTCCGTCTTGATGGGCGATAAAGTAGAACCGCGCCGCCAGTTCATTGAGGAAAATGCTGGTAAAGTAACGAATCTGGACTTCTAAGGAGGATTTCCATGGAGCTGCTGCTGCCGCAGGGAAAGCTGATCCTTTCGCGGGGAAAATTGCCCCTTGCCGGCCTTGTTGCAGGCGGTCGGGGTCCTGATCCCAATTGGCTTCTTGCTGCTATGAGAGACCTGCCCCTTTATGGAGCTGATAAAGGCGTCGAGTATTGTGTTCGGGCTGGGCTCTATCCCGTCCTTGCCTGTGGGGACAGGGACAGCGGTCACGCTGGAAGCTGGGAAAAAATCAAGGCGCATGGGACCAAGGTAATGACTTATTTGGTGAATAAGGATGCGACGGATCTTTCCCTACTCCTAAAGGAAATGCCCCCTGTAGGGACGCTGCTGGCAAGCGGCGTCTGGGGGGGACGGGCCGATCACCTTTATGCGAATTTCCTGACCCTTCTCCAGTATCAGAAAAGGACAAAGACCCCCGTCGTACTCCTTGATGAATGGGAGATGCTTGTTTTTTTGGAAAAGGGCGATCGTTTGAGTTTTGAGGCCCAAAAGCTCCCTAAGGCACTTAGTTTGCTGCCTTTCAGCCCCGTCTGTGAGGTTTCTATTGACGGTGTTCGCTGGCCCCTTGAACATGACGTGATCTCCAGCGAAAATCCTTATGCCGTGAGCAACAAGATGGCTGGCAGGAAAACACAAGCTTCGTGTCATGCTGGCATTGCAGGTTTTTATCTGACGTATAAGGAGTAGGAACCATGATTGAATTTTCTTGGGTCCATTTAGGATTCCTCATGCTCGCCGGCTTTGTCGGCTCCTTCATCGATGCCATTGTAGGCGGCGGCGGACTGATCACTCTGCCGGCCTGGATGGCGACTGGCCTTCCTATGGCGTATGCCCTAGGTTCCAACAAAATGGCTTCCGTTGTCGGGGCCATTACGAGCTTCACCACTTTTATGCGAAGCGGACGCGTGGATCGCAGGATGCTGCGCTATATGCCTCTTTCCGTCATTGGTTCTGTCCTTGGGGCTGTGATTGCCAGCTCCCTTCCGGAAATGCTCCTGCGCTATATTGTTATTGCTGCCCTCGTCATTGTAGCCCTCTACACCTTTTTCAAGAAGGAGTGGGGTGGCGCTGACCAGATAGCGTCCTTCTCCACGAAGGACCTTGCGGGAATTCTTTTCATGATTCTCTTTTTGGGCGCCTATGATGGATTTTTTGGACCGGGGACAGGAACCTTCCTGATTTTTGGTTTTCTTTATTTCGGCTACAATTTTGTGACAGCAGCCGGCAACGCCAAGGCCATGAATCTTGCGAGCAATTTAGGTGGGATTGCGGCTTTTCTCTTTCTAGGCAAGGTCTATTTCATCTATGCCATTCCCATGGCCCTTTGTGAGATCATTGGTGCCCATCTGGGGGCAAAGATTGCCATCAGCCGCGGTGTTGGTTTTATCAGGACCCTTTACCTTATCGTAACGGTCCTCCTCATTGGCAAACAGGTTTATGAGGTATTTTTGAGATAAGATGCCCTGTCAGTCAGTCCTGACAGGTATGGATAGATTGCAAGGACGGCCTTCCAAGGGGAAGGCCGCAAGAAAGGATGCGTGACAACGTGGACGATCAGCAAAATGAAGGTCAAACCATCACAGCTGGCAAAGTCATTCCGGTCTACGTCGAAGAGGAAATGCAGAAATCCTATATCGACTATGCCATGAGTGTCATTGTGCAGCGCGCCCTGCCCGATGTGCGGGACGGCCTGAAACCGGTACATCGGCGGATCCTATATGCCATGAATGAAGCCGGCATGCTTCCCAACAAGGCTTACAAGAAATCGGCCCGTATTGTCGGTGACGTCCTTGGTAAGTATCATCCCCATGGGGATTCTTCTGTTTATGACGCCATCGTGCGACTTGCACAGGATTTTTCGACCCGCTACCTCATGGTGGATGGACATGGGAACTTTGGTTCCATCGATGGGGATCCTCCGGCTGCTATGCGTTATACAGAAGTCCGTATGGGCAAGATTGCCGTGGAGATGCTTCGCGACATTGAAAAGGATACGGTCGATTTCATCCCGAACTATGATGAATCTTTGAAGGAGCCGACAGTCCTGCCTTCGAAGGTTCCAGCCCTTTTGATCAATGGTTCTGCTGGTATTGCCGTTGGGATGGCAACGAACATTCCGCCCCACAACCTTGGGGAAGTCGTGGATGCCTTGGTCATGCTTATCGATCATCCAGATGCAACCATCGAAGATCTTATGGGCGCCATCAAGGGACCGGACTTTCCAACAGGAGCCCAAATCCTTGGTGTCAGCGGTATTCGTCAGGCCTATACGACGGGCCGCGGGGTTGTCAAGGTCCGTGCCAAGGCTCATGTAGAGCCTATGCCCAAAAACAAGAACCGTATCGTCGTGACCGAGATTCCTTATCAGGTCAATAAAGCCCGCCTCATTGAGAGTATTGCTCATTTGGTGCAGGATAAGACCTTGGAAGGCATTACGGACCTGCGCGATGAATCGGACCGGAAGGGTATGCGTATCGTGATTGAACTGCGCAGTGACATCATTCCGGAAATCATGCTCAATAAGCTCTATAAGCACACGCAGATGCAGGAATCCTTCGGAATCATCCAGCTGGCACTCGTCAAAGGTCATCCACGGATCTTGAATCTCAAGGAAATCCTCGTCTACTACTTGGAGCACCAAAAAGAAGTCATTACCCGCAAGACGCGGTATGAACTCAATAAAGCCAAGGAAAGGGCCCATATCCTGGCCGGACTCAAGATTGCCCTCGATCATCTTGATGAGGTTATTGCGACCATCCGCAGCAGTGCAACGGCCGAGATTGCCCGGGCTTCCTTGATTTCAAAGTTTGGCCTCAGCGAGAAACAGGCCCAGGCTATCCTGGATATGCGTCTCCAGCGCCTCACAGGTCTGGAACGCAAGAAAATCGAAGATGAATACACGGAAGTCATGGCGACCATTGCCTATCTCGAAAGTGTCCTTGCCGATGAGCATAAGATCATGGGGATTGCCAAGGATGATTTTCTTGATGTGAAGAAACGCTTCGGTGATCCCCGCCGCACCTCCATTGTGCCCGATGCTGGTGAAATTGATGCGGAAGATCTTATTGCCGAGGAAGATATTGTCATCACCATCAGCCACCAGAGCTATATCAAGCGTCAGGCTCTGACGAATTTCCGCAATCAGAACCGCGGCGGCCGAGGCGTCAAGGCGGGCAGCGGAAAAATTGTGAAAGAAGACAACAAAGTAACTGGCGACTTTTCTGAACATCTCCTCTTGGCCTCGACCCATGACAACATCCTCTTCTTTACGAACCAAGGACGTGTCTATCGTCAGAAAGGCTATGAAATTCCAGAAGCGGGCCGTCAGGCCAAGGGCACCTTTATCCGGAACCTCCTGCCCCTTGTGGAAAATGAGAAAATCACCGCGATTATTGCCGTTAAGACGGGAATCAGTGAAGATGAGAACAAATTCCTCTTTATGGCAACCAATAAGGGTGTCATAAAGAAGACAAGCGTCAGTGAATTCAAGACGGCACGTCGGGCAGGCCTTATTGCCATTAACCTGGATGATGATGAAGACCTCATCGATGTCAAGCTCACAAGCGGTCATCATGATATCCTGCTTGCTACGCGCGACGGCTATGCCATCCGCTTCAACGAATCTGATGTCCGTCCTATGGGACGCACAGCCCATGGCGTCCGCGGCATCACCTTGCGGCATCACGACGTATTGGTTTCCATGGATTCTTGTGAAGGTGATTCAGGAGAAGTCCTGACTGTCACGGAAGGGGGGCTGGGCAAGCGAACCGATATTTCCGAGTACCGGCTTCAGACACGCGGCGGAAAGGGCATCATTAACCTGAAGGTGACCAATAAGACGGGTGACATCGTCGGATCGAAACTCGTGAACGACCATCACGATATTCTCCTCATTTCCGCAGCCGGTATCATCATCCGCATGAAAGTCTCCGACATTTCAAGCTACAGTCGCAATGCTCAAGGAGTCAAGATGATGGATCTTGAAAAAGGAGACAAGGTCGCAGCCCTTGCCATTGTGGATACGGTCAGCGATGAAGAAAAGGAAACGGAGAACGCAAAATAATCCACAATTTCTGTGGATGGATTGTGGATAAGTTCCTCATCGTAGGGGTAGGAACAGATACCTACCCCTATATATAGGGGGGACTCCCTAGGGTTATCCACAGATTTTGTGGATAAGTCTTCTATTTTTGTGGAAAACTTGTGTATATCTTTGTGCATAACATAGCGAGGTCGTGGAAAAATGGCAAATGCAAAAGCAGAGGCTTTTAAAAAATTCATTGAAAGTAAGGACAGCGGTGCTTTTGGTGTGGAAGAAATTCCCAAGGATGAGCTCCATACGGTTCTCTTCCATTCCCGGCTCAAAGCAGGGAACGTGGAATATCCATTCATTGTCACCGTGGATGACAGCGTTTTCGTAACGCTTCGAGTCCTCCTTGACCAGGCTGTTGTCAAAGGAGAAAAGCGGGCAGCTGTTTTGGAAGAAATGAATCGCCTCAACCATACGTATAAATCTTTTAAACACTATGTTGACCAAGGGGGCAGTATGGTCCTGGATGCCTGTCTCATCATGCCGGAAAAAATGGAGGGATCCCTGATCTACAACATGCTGACTATGATGATGGAGCATTTGGAACATGTTGGGGACGGCATCCGGAAAGCAGCCGGTATCAAAACGCCTGAAGGGCCGGGACTTTCCATTGTAAAATAAGAAAAAAAGAGATGTGAAGAACGATCTGATGTGTACCCCAAAAACTGGACGCATATAAATTAGTTAAATGGCATTAGTGGATGTTTCCCGATATATTTCGGGAGGCATCCATTTTGTTTTTTTCTGAATCCTTTCCTTGTTGAAATAATGAATGTATTCTTTCACTGCTTTAGCAAATACCTTGAACGAGGTGTATTCTTTTTCGCTTCCGTAATACATTTCATTTTTCATCCGACCAAAAAAGGTCTCCATAATACTGTTGTCATAGCAGTTGCCCTTACGCGACATTGACTGTATAATTCCATGCTTTTTCAATTCACTTCTGTAATATTCATGCTGATACTGCCATCCCTGATCCGAGTGCATAATTAAACCCTGTAAATTCCTGAATTTCTTAAAAGCTCGGTTCAGCATCCTTTTGATTTGGTTAAGATTAGGAATCATCGATAAATCATAGGAGATGATTTCGTTCGTATTCATATCCAGGATGGGGGAAAGGTAGCATTTTCCCCATGAGAAATGAAACTGTGTTACATCCGTTGTCCATTTCTGCAGTGGCCTGTCCGCTTTAAAGTTTCTCTGGATGATGTTGCCGGCCACTTTCCCGACTTCTCCTTTATACGAATGGTACTTTTCTTTCGGACGCTTGCCAAACAGCTTCAGGTCATGCATGATACGCTGCACCCGTTTGTGATTGATATGGAAGCCGCGGTTCACCAGCTCGTGACAAACGCGCCGAACACCATATCTCTGCTTATTTTCCTCGAATATGTGACAGATTGTTTCCGTAATTGATTTGTTTCTTTCTTCTACACGATCGGTACGCTTCAATTCATAGTAGTAGGTCGACTTCGCTAATCCCGAGAATTTTAACAGGTACTTTAACGGGTGTCCTTCCTGGCGGAGTTCCTGGATGATTGCTGCCTTTTTGCCTTGAGCTGCGCAGCCCATTTTTGTCGTCTCAAGGCGATTTGTTTTTTTATTACAGCATTCTCCGCTTTTATGTAGGCGTTCTCTGCGCGCAGACGAATTAATTCTTCCCGTTCACTTTCATTTAATGGTTTGGGGCTCTTCGTATTTCTTTTCATGGGCTGATCCTTTCTATGCTGACCTTTCTTTTTACTTACGAGCCCATTATACCCCTCTTCTCTGTATTTACGAACCCATTGGTACAAAAGACTATAGCTCATACCATATTGACAGGCGACAGCCATCATTGACTGTCCGGCATTTACTTGTGAAACCAATTCAAGTTTCTCCTCTGGGGACCATGCCTTGTAATGTGCTTTGTGACACAATGCTTCCGGTCCGCCAGCCTGTTCGATACGATTCCAAGTACGAATCTTGTTACGAAAATTTGCTGTTTTAATTCCTTTAGGTGTTTTTACCCACTTACCTTGACGATAAAGTTCTACACACATCAGCTTAAATTCAGTCGTATAACGCAAAATGTACCCTCCTTACTGGGTGTCCAGTAAAGAGGGTACATTTCAGGAATAATCTTCTTTCTGATCGGTTCTTTTTTTACATTATTTTGCAGGAATGATGGTTCCTTTGAACTTTTCTCCAATGAATTTCTTTACTGCGTCGGAATGGAAAAGGTCCGCAATCTTTTTATAGGTCGGGTTGTCCTTATCTTTTTCGCGAGCAGCAAGGACCATGACTGCAAGGGGCTCATCATCCTTTTCCCAGAAAAGGCCCTGTTTCTTGACATCCATTCCGCTGCTCATGACATAGTTCATGGTAATGACGGCAAGGTCTACATCATCCAGACTGCGGGGCAGCTGAGCTGCTTCCAGTTCTTTGAATTTGAGGTGCTTTGGATTTTCTGCCACATCGGCTGCTGTTGCTTTGAAACCGACGCCTTCCTTTAGCTTGATGAGACCTGCTTTTTCAAGAAGGACGAGGCCACGCCCGCCGTTTGTTGGGTCATTGGGGATGGCCACGACGCTGCCGTCAGGAACGGCATTGATATCATGAATCTTGTTGGAATAGATGCCCATACGCATGAGAATGGTATTGCCAATAGGAACGAGCTTGGCATTGTTCTGCTTGGCAAAATTTGCCAGAAATGGTGCGTGCTGATAGCTGTTGAGGTCTAAATCACCTTAGCCGCTTACGAGAGCGAGCCCGAGAAGACTGACAGCAAGAAGGGTAAGAACGCGTTTTTGCATAGAAAAGACTTCCTTTCTGATTCGACTAGATGTTTCACGTGAAACATTGCTTTTAGGATAAGCGGAACTCAATCGGCATCGGGCCAGACTTCACGGGCAATGCTGCGGATAAGGGTGAGCTTCTTCCACTCGTCTTCTTCCGTGAGGAGATTGCCTTCTTCCGTGGAAGCAAAGCCGCATTGCGGGCTAAGGGCCAGCTGATCCAGGGGAACCAGGGCGCTTGCTTCCTTGATCCGTCTTTTGATGGCTTCCGAATTTTCAAGGTCTGCCGATTTTGAGGTAACAAGGCCCAGAACAACCTTTTGGTCCTTGATATGGTGGAGCGGATTGAAGTCCCCTGCCCTATCCGTATCGTATTCGAGAAAGAATCCATCGACAAGACAGTGCGCAAAGAGGGTCTTGGCAATGGGCCCATATCCGCCGGAAGAAAACCAGGTGGAACGGAAATTGCCGCGGCAGATATGCATGGTAATGACCATATCCTTGGGTTTAACGGCAAGGACCTTGTTGAGGACCTTGACATATTCTTTGGCAATACGGTCCAGGTCAAAACCGCGTTTGGCATAGGCTTCGCGTTTATCTTCATCACAGAATTCGCCCCAGGACGTATCGTCCAGCTGGAGATAACGGCAGCCTGCGTCATAGAAGGCCAGGACCGCTTTTTGGTAGGCAGCGGCAATGTCTTCAAAAAGCACGGCTTCATCGCGATAGCGTTCAATCGGTGTGTAGGATTCCGTCCGCACGCAGGCGATGAGGTGAAGCATGGATGGAGAAGGAATGGTCATCTTGGCTAGGGTCTCCCCTGCTGCCTTTTTAAGAAAACGGAAATGATTCAGGAAGGGATGGTCCGTAAAATCAATTTTCCCTGTAATGGCGATGGTGGATGCTTTAGGCTGCGCACCCTTAAATGCAACAGACCAATGATCGGCATGGACTTCCGTGACACCATCAAGGGCAGCCAAAAAGTCCAGATGCCAGTAGCGGCGACGGAATTCGCCGTCTGTGACGGCTTTGAGGCCGCAGGCTTTTTCCTTTTCTACAAGGTCAAGGATGGCCTCATCTTCGGCTTTCGAGAGTGCTTCTAGGGAAAGGGTCCCTTCTTCAAAGGCTTTTCTTGCCGCTTTGAGAGAGGCCGGTCTCAGGAAGCTTCCAACAATATCGTAACGAAATGGTGCGGTGGCAGTCATTGTATCGTCCCCTTTTGCTCTAATATTCTGATTCATAGTATTGATGTAGGGTATTGTATCTCATCAAGGATTATTTGTATAATCCCAAAAAAGAATGAATGGATATAACTTTAACGCATAGCAAAATCAGCATACTTCAATTTATCATAAGAAAAAATGAATAATAGATGGGAAGAAACGGATGCGTCAATTATAGGAAATGTTGATGACAGTCGCACATCTGTCCATTTAGTTGTGGAAGCTGTTAAAAATAAAAGTGAAAGATTGTAATCTGGCAAAAGCATATAAGTGACCTTTTGGGTAACGGCATCAAATCGGAAGAATAGAAACGGGCTCATATGATTAGGCCTGTTTCTGAGGATATAAATAAGTATCGGAGCAGAAGAAAAACTTCTTTGGTACGGCATTACTGTCTTAGTATCCATAGGAAGGAGGCTTTATGCGATCATACGCTGGGAAAAGCTCGATCCATGACCAAATGCTGATCTTCTGGGATGGCTCCAGAAGGGGGAATCCTATGGATACGAGGGAGGAATCTGTTTTGCTTCTTTAGTCCTCTTGCTTTCCTCTTGGGGAGGAATAGAAACGGGGAACGGTGGTGTCCCAATGGGAAGGCTTTTAAAACATGGGAATTAGGCGAATGTTTCACGTGAAACATTCGCCTAATTCTCCGAGACAGCTAAAAAATGGGAGACAGGCACCAAAAAGAATGGATTTAAGATTTTTTTTGAATGTTTCACGTGAAACATTCAAAAAAATGGACAAGGTGAACAGGGATTTTTTCCCTTGATGATGTAATTTGTGATAGAATAGGACGTGAACCTATGAATAAGGAGAGAAAAAATGTCATGACGCAGATCATTGCCATCGCCAACCAAAAGGGGGGTGTCGGTAAGACAACAACAAGTATCAACCTTGCAGCCTGTCTTGCAAACACGAGAACGAGAGTCCTCCTTGTGGACCTTGATTCCCAAGGAAATGCAACAAGCGGCCTTGGAATCGATAAAAATACCCTTGAAAAAGATATGTATGATGTCCTCATCCATGGAATCCATATGGATAAGGTCGTTGTAGAAACAAAATGGAAAAATCTCAGCGTGGCTCCGGCTACAATGAACCTGGCCGGCGCGGAGATTGAATTGATTGAGAAGAAAAACCGGGCCTTAAGTCTAAAAAAACAGTTGGATAAGGTCAAGGAAAGTTATGACTATGTCCTAATTGACTGCCCGCCTTCCTTAAGCTTATTGACTATCAATGCCCTTACAGCGGCAGACTCAGTACTGATTCCCATCCAGTGTGAATTCTACGCCTTGGAAGGGGTCACCCAGCTCATCCAGACCGTTGATCGTATTCGGGAAACGAGCAACCCTAATCTTTCCGTAGAAGGAATTGTCATGACCATGGCGGATACGAGAACGAACCTTTCCAATGATGTTGTGACAGCCGTCCATGAGCATTTCCCAGATCTTCTTTATAAGACGATGATTCCTCGCAGTGTACGCCTTGGAGAAGCACCTAGCTACGGGGAACCCATCATTGCCTATGATCCGAAATGCAAGGCTTCTGATGCATATCGGGCTCTATCAAGGGAGGTGAAGCGCCGTGCCAAGTAAAAGAGGATTGGGGAAAAATGGTCTTGATGTGATGTTTGAACCGGTTAAGAAAGTGGTCAAAGAACGGCAGGCGGGTGAAAATGTAGGGGAATTGGCTGTTAAAAACTTAATTCCCAATCCCTACCAGCCGCGTCACACTTTTGATGAAAAGGCTTTGGAAGAACTTACCCAATCGGTTCAGGAAAGCGGCATTATCCAACCCCTTATTGTCCGCAAAAAGGGGAGAACCTATGAAATTGTTGCCGGAGAGCGCCGTTGGCGAGCTGCCAAGGCAGCGGGGCTCGTCAAGGTTCCTGTTGTCATCCGTGATTATGATGACGCCACTATGATGGAAGTCGCTCTTGTTGAAAACATGCAGCGCAGCGATCTTGACCCCATAGAAGAGGCTCGGGGCATCAAGAATATGATGGACGCTCTTAAGGTCACTCAAGAAGAAGCGGCCAAACGCCTTGGTATGAGCCGGGCTGCTTTGGCAAACAGTCTGCGGCTTTTAAAGCTTCCTGAAGGAGCGGCCCAACTGGTGACGGATAAAAAATTGACTGCGGGTCAAGTTCGTCCGCTCCTTAGTTTGACGGATCCCCAGCAAATTGATAAGCTCGCGCTTCGTGCAGCAGAAGAAGGTTGGTCTGCTCGTATGGTAGAAGAATACGTTACCAGTGAAAAGGAAGGCCTTTCTGAAAAGGAACAAGCTGAGAAACTGGAAGCCCAACAGACCGCTAAAAATGGGAAAAAAGCGAAGGATAAAGCAAGACGGTCTGTCAAGGAAAGTCAAAGCATCTATGTGAAGGCTATCCAAGAAGATCTAACCCAATATTTTGGGACAAAAGTCAAGGTCCAGCCTGATAAGAAGGAACATGGAGGCCGTATCGTCATTGAATACTATAATGAAGGCGATCTGGAACGGGTCATGGAACTTCTAAAAAAAGAAGGACCTGCTTTGCAAGAAGAAGGAAAACCGTTTACGGTGTAGGTGAAGCATCATGATGGGAACAGGTACGGTGGTCAATGCTGTGGCCATTGCTGCAGGTGGAGCTCTGGGTCTTTTGGCGGGACGCGGCATCAAAGTTCGGTACCAGGAGACCGTTATCCATGGACTGAGTCTCTGTGTAATGGTCCTGGGACTCAAGATGGCTCTTGCTGGGCAGCATACCCTTTTTGTCATTTCTGGTCTCGTCCTGGGAATCCTCGTAGGGGAGGCGCTGAATATTGAGGGAAAACTGGAACAAGTAGGCCTTTATCTGGGAAAACGGTTTTCCCAAAAAGGGGAGACCGGAGCCTTTGCAAAAGGATTCTTAACGACAAGCCTTATTTATTGTGTTGGTGCCATGGCTATTGTTGGATCCATTCAAGATGGATTAAATGGGGATGCATCAACGCTGTATACAAAAGCGATGATTGATGGTCTGAGCGCCATCATGTATGGTGCCAATATGGGAGCGGGGGTTATGGCATCTGCTTTATCTGTCTTTTTTTATCAAGGGACACTGACACTTCTTTCCAGTTTCATTGGACCTTTTGTTACAGATGCAGTGGCCCAAGAGATTTCGGCAGCAGGGGGAATCCTTATTTTTGGTATCGGACTTACAATGTCAAAGATAATAGCGATGCGAGTAGGAAATATGATTCCTGGCCTATTTATTGTTGCCGTTATGACGTATTTTTTTGGATAGGAATGAAGACTTGTCAATTTCTTCTCTAAGGAGTATAATGGACGGGTACATCGGGGTTATAGCTCAGTTGGTTAGAGCGCATCGCTCACATCGATGAGGTCTACGGTTCGAACCCGCATAACCCCACCAATTGAATCCCTATAGGGCACGCGGAAGCGGTCCTTTTTTTATAAAGAAATGGGGCCCAGTGGATCAACCACTGGGCCCCATTTCTTTTCGCATGCTGGCAAAGGGGAAAATAAGTTGACAGGAATTTTTTAAAGAACTCTCATCTCAATACTTGCGTAAAAATCATTTCTCAATGGATTTTTCTTAAAATACGACTCAATCTATAAGGAAAACAATAAAAACGCTCAGAAAGGATTTTTGAAGGGATATGAGGAATCCCTCAAAAATAAGAAGATTCTTCTCTCCCTATTACCCCATCCATCATTTTGTTCATTTTGCAGATAGTTCAGGATAGGGAGTAAAGGGATGAGGCGATTTGTCATGGCGGCCAATCATCTTTTCCATCCAAATCATATCATAATAGCGACCGAATTTAAATCCACATTGATGAAAGCGCCCGACAACTGTATAGCCTAGGTGCTCATGGAAGTGAGGACTATCTAGGCTTAAAAAGGGATCTGCTTTCTTTTCGTTTGATGGATAGGCGATGCAGGCATTTAGATTTAGGATTCCCATGGATTGAGCAGACTTTTCGAGAGCTTGGTAAAGGGCTTTTCCTACTCCATGATGTCGCATATTCTTTTTTACGTAGATGCTGGTTTCTGCACAGTGGCGGTAAGCAGATCTGGGATTAAATGCGCTTAAGTAGGCATATCCTACGACTTCTTGGTTTTCTTCACAGACAAGGTAAGGATATTGCTGAAGGGTATGGACGATCCGCTCTCGAAATTCCTTTAAAGAGGGAACCGTTTTTTCAAATGTTATGGCTGTTTCTTGGATATAAGGAGCATAAATCAAACGCAAAAGCGCAGCATCATCCGGACTTGCAGGACGGATGACAAGAGGAGGGAATGAAACAAAGGGCTTCATCGATTTCATCTTCTTTCAGTATTAGATTAGAATCATTATAGCACGCGGAAAAGCAATGGAACCCATATATTTTTTCTATCTAGGACGGAGCCGGATAGAAGGCCGTAAGGATAATAAAAAAGGGCTTGTCAAAAGCGGCAATGTCCGGTATACTAATCATGTTAGATTAAACTAACTAAAACAAAAGATAGTAAGTGAAGGAAACTTGGAAACTTTGCTTACTCCTTTCTTTTGGTGTAAAAGGAGGAAACAATGAAAAAACAATTTGTCACAGCCCTGGTTCTTGCCCTGGGAATCAGCGGCACAGCACTTGCAGCCAATCCTTTTTCTGACGTTCCCGCTGGTCATTGGGCTTATGCCGCTGTTGCCAAGCTGGCCGCGGCAGGGATTGTCGATGGTTATCCTGACGGCACCTATAAAGGCGACCGTACCATGACCCGTTATGAAATGGCCCAGATTGTTGCAAAGGCACTGGCTAAGGGAGCTATCGGTGCTGATGATAAGCTTGTTGGTGAATTTGCCGATGAGCTCGATAATCTTGGAGTTAGAGTTGCAAAACTCGAAAAGAATGCGGATCATGTTCGTGTGACTGGCGAGGTCCAGATGAGCTATGCAAGCAATAAAGGCGGTATATTCAAGGACGATGGGGAAAGCAATTCTGAATCGGACCTGAGAACCCGTCTTTGGTTCACTGGTGAAGTGAACGATAACTGGCACTATACGGCCATGCTTGAAAATCATCAGTATTTTCAAGGCAAGAATGAATCTGGCGACAGTGATACCGATTTCCAGCGAGCCTTCTTGGAAGGAAACATTGGAGTTGTCGGTATCAAAGCTGGCCGCTATGATGAATTCCTCGGCAATGGCAATATCTATGATAGCCAGGTCGACGCGGTTCGGGCGACCGTACCTTTCGGTAATGCCTATCTCTCGGCAGCCTATGGAAAAATGGCCAGTGAAAGTGATTTTGGCTGGAACGATGATACGGATGCTTCCGTTGCTGATACGTTCTACCAAGCGGAGTTGGGCGGGACTTGGGGCAACCTCAATCTGGCGGCTTCCTACCTTAAGGCCAAGGACGTTAAATTTGAAGATTTTGGCCTGAATGGTGACAATAAAATTTGGACGGTTGGCGCTGATTATACCGCTGGCAAGCTGAATCTTTCCGGTATGTACCTGAAAGGTGATAAAGATGTCCTTCTTTCCGAATATCGAGACGGCGATGATGACGGTTACGTCGTTGGTCTGACCTATGGCGGTGCTGAGGAAGATAAGCCGGGCAGCTGGGGCCTGATTGCAACTTATTATGATCAGTCTGCTCCGACGGTTATTGCCCACACTATGGATGGTGCATGGGATGCCTTTGCAGGTTATGGCTTCAAAGGCTATAAGGTGGGAGCCAACTTGACCCTTGCCAAGAATATGGTGGCTGAAGTTGACTACTATGATTTGAAGGGCAAACGGGGAGAAACCTCCGATAAACATGCCCGTACGCTCTGGAGCCAGCTCGTTGTTACTTTCTAATGATAAGCTCCCCTTTGGGAATTTTATCTAATATAGGGTCGTTCCTGGAGCGCAACGGGAACAATTTCTGAAAAGGGCAACCGTCTTCATTGCAAGAATCGTGTGCCTGTGTCACCCCAACTTAACATCAATGTTACCTTAAAAAGTCTCCTTGGATGATCCGGGGAGACTTTTTTATTGTTTCACGTGAAACAATATGTTTTGTATATGGCTGCTCTTCCTGATCGTATTTCGTCAAGACAATCAAGGCGGCTTCCTTACAAGGATTTTGCAGGGGCTTACGGAAAGCTTATTCCTTTGTTTAGGCTTTGTTTAGATTCAGCTTTTATACTGATGAAAATCAAGGAATCAAAGGAGTGGTCCCATGAACGTGCTGGTCACTGGAGGAGCCGGATTCATCGGCAATCACACTGTAAGGTATCTAATCGAAAAAGGATATGATGTAACCGTTGTCGACGATCTTTCGCGAGGCAATGCAGGACTGCTTCCTTTGGAAGCTCATTTTTATCCAATCGATATCCTGACGCCTCAGTTTCAGGAATTTATGGCAGCCAGACATTTTGACGCGGTGATCCATTTGGCCGCCCAAATTGAAGTTGCTTCTTCGGAACGAGATCCGCTGCGGGATGCCTCCCTTAATATTGGTGGGACCCTTGCCGTCTTGGAAGGTGCCAGAAAGGCCCATGTCAGCCGGTTCGTCTTTGCTTCTTCCGCAGCCGTTTATGGTCATCCGTCAGAAGCACTCCTGCCGCTGGCGGAAGAAGCGCCTTTATGTCCGCTGTCTCCTTATGGATTGAGCAAGGTGACGGCAGAAAACTATATCCGTATGCTGGCACCTTCTTTTTCTATGGAATGGGTGATTCTTCGCTTTGCCAATGTATATGGAGAGCGGGAAGTCCGTAAGGATCCCGGTGGTGTCATTCAGATTTTTGCCAATCAGATTGCGCGTCATCGCCCCATCACCCTTTTTGGAGCAACTGATCCTACCAGGGATTGGATCTATGTCCGTGACGTAGCCGAAGCTCTTGCAAAGAGCCTTGTAACAATACGTGGTGATGCGGTCTACAATATTAGTACGGGAAAAGAAGTTTCCTTGAAAACGGTACTGGCGATGCTCGAAAGGACAGCCGGGTACAGTGTTCCTCATGAACAAGGTCCTAAGCGGTACGGAGACATCCATCGTTCCGTGCTGAGCTGCGCAAAGGCAAGGACTTTATTGGCATGGATCCCAAAGATGACCTTGGAAGAAGGACTTTTTCGAACCTTTCGGTTTGCTCAGGATCAAGCCCGTCAGGAGGAAGTTCAGTCATGAAAAAAGAACGTGCTTATCCTTGGCTCCTTTTGGTCTTAGGGGCCATCCTTTTATTTGCCGGGAACCAGGACCTTCTTGTGACCGACCCGGTTGAATCAAATTATGCTGAAACCGCGCTTGAAATGCTTCGAAGTGGGGATTGGTTTTCCCCAATGATCTATGGTCATTATTGGTATGACAAGCCCATTTTTTATTATTGGGAACTGCTCCTTTCCTTTAAGCTATTTGGCGTAACTTCCTTTGCTGCACGCCTTGGTTCTGCTTTATTTGGCCTTCTAGGGATTGAGCTGTCCTACTTTTTTGTGAAGCGGTTGTATTCAGCTAAACGGGCCATGGCGGCTTCTTTGCTCCTTTTGACCAGTGCTGAATATTTTTACATTGGAAAGGCCATCATTACGGATATGACGCTCTTTGTCTTTTTAGAAATGACACTGATGGCATTTTATCTAGGCTATACGCAGAAAAAATCCAGCTGGTACTATGCGGCCTATACGGCCGCTGCCATCGGGACCTTGGTCAAAGGCCCGATAGGACTGGGGCTTCCTGGCCTTATCATCCTTTTTTTCCTCTGGTGGCGGCGGGACATAAAAGCCTTGGCGCACATGAAACTGGTTTCCGGAGGGCTTCTCTATTTGATCTTGACCGGCCTTTGGTATGGACCCATGACGGTCCTGCATGGTCATGACTTTCTTCTGAATTTCTTTGGCGTCCATAATTTTTTGAGGGCTACCGTTTCGGAACACCCACGCCAAAATGTTTGGTACTACTATTTCTTTGTTTTTCTTTTGGGCTGGGCCCCTTGGTCTTTTACCCTGCCCCTTTCAGGATCAAGGCGGGAGTGGACCCTTAAAATCCGGAATTTCTGCAGGCATGCAGCCTATCAGAAAAAGCTCCCCGAAGTGGATGTTCGGACGGCTTTTTTTGCCTCCTGGGCTTTTGTGACGGTTTTTATCTTTGAACTTGTCCAGACAAAATATATGACCTATACGTTTCCTTATATGCTGCCGTTTGCCGTCTTCTTTTCCTCCTTTTTGGTCCAACATGAACGGCTTGTAAAAGGACTGGCGGGAGGCGCTTTGACCGTGTATCTGATTCTTACTTATATGGTAGCCATCCCGCAATGCCGGAAAGCTTCTGCTTATGATGCGGCCCAGATAGTTAGAACCATGATCAGAAATGACACAACAGTCGTTACCTATGGCGGACGCTATCCGGTTTCCCTTACCTATTATTCGGGTTATGTGGCCAAACGGCTCAAATGGAAGGATGAAATTCCAGAGCTGCTTCCGGGCGCATTGGACTGGAACGCAAAGAACATGATGCCTTTTGCTTCTATAGAATCCCTTTCAGAAGATAAGGACATCCTTGCCGTTGTGCGGAGCGGGGACCTGCAAGATTTTGAGACAGATATTGACGGAATCTGGGAATGCGTCCATGATGATGGAATGTGGATGGTTCTTAGAAAAGTTGTACGATGACCCCGATAAAGGGGATTCCTCTTAGCAGGAATCCCTTCTTTTTGTAGTATAATAAAAAAGTGGATTCCAGCGTGTTTGTGTAGGAGGACGCATGATACATATACGAGATTTTTCCATAAAAAAGCGGCTGCTGTTTTCTAATTTTTTCATGATCATCATCCCCGTGATCTTTATGGCCCTGTTAAGTGCCCTTGTCTTCTTGAGCCTTCAGTTTGGTAATTTGAATCGGTCAACAATCCTCTCCTTTCTTTGGCCGGAAAGTGGGCCGACACTTTCAACCCAATTTGAATTGACCCGGTTCCGTGTCCGAGCCGATCAGTTTAAGAAAAAGAGCAAGGACCTCGTGGACTCTGCCCATCATCTGGAGGCGTTGGGATGTCGGGTGGTCATCGTTGGAAAGCAGGGTGCCATCATCTATCAAACAGAAGATACACAGGGCATGGAAACCCTTTCCCAAGCACTTTCGGAAGCTCCCAGCGGAAGAGGTTCCATCTCCTGGGGGGAAAAGGGCCTTGCGTTCCATTATTTTTCTGATGAGAGTGGGGTCCGTCTTGCCGTAATTGGAGAAGGGCCTTTGGTCGTGGACGGGGAACTGATCGATATCAGTTCCAAGGCTCTACTAAAAAAGAGCTTTTATGTGGTCTGCGGCTTGGTTACCTTGCTGATCCTCATCATTGGCTGGAAGCTGTCCCGGTATCTTGGCAGACAGATCATTGAACCGCTGCAGGTCCTGCAGGTGACGGCCAGTCATATTGCCCAAGGGGATCTTGATACGCCGGTTCCTGTAGATAGCGAAGACGAAATTGGGATGACGATGATGGCCTTTGAACTGACGCGCCGCCAGCTTAAGATGGCACGGGAAACCCGGGATCGATATGAACGGAACCGCAAGGAAATGATTGCAGGAATTTCCCATGACCTTTCAACCCCTCTGACCAAGATCGAAGGGTATGCCTGCGGCCTGCGAGACGGGATTGCAGATACACCGGAGAAAAAAGACCATTATTTTCGGATGATCATTGATACGGCAAGGCATATGGGAAACTTGGTCCAAAGCTTGTTCCTTTTTTCCAAGCTGGACCTGGGGCAGATGGAATACCATATGGAGAAGGTTCCTCTTAAGGCATATTTGGAAGACTATGTTGAGGAACAGTCGGAACACTTCAAGAGCCAAGGACTCTTACTCAAGGTGGAGGCTCCCCGGGAGGAATGCGTAGTCCTTCTTGACCGGATTCAGTTTTCCCGGATTGTAACGAACCTTCTTTCCAACAGCATCAAATATAAGACGGCTGATTTGGGGCATGTGGTCATGAGTTTGTCGGTTCCAAGGAAACAGTGGGTTCAGCTGGCTTTTAGCGATGATGGGCCAGGGATTGCGCCCAGTGATTTAAGCCATCTGTTTGAAAGTTTCTACCGTACTGATAAAGCAAGGACCAATCCGGCCAAGGGTAGTGGACTTGGGCTTGCCGTCGTACGGGAGCTAGTGAAGGGAATGAAGGGTATCATTTGGGCTGAAAATGAAACGCCCCATGGCTTGAAGATTGTCATGGAGTTTCCATTAGCAAAGGAGGAAGCATGAAAAAGGTACTGATTATCGAGGATGATAAAGGGATTGCTGAACTGGAGAGGGATTATTTGGAAGCCAATGGATTTGAAGTCCAGATGGCATTTACGGGTCTTTCGGGAAAAAAAGCAGCCCTGAGTTCTCCTGTTGATTTGATTCTTTTGGATATTATGCTTCCCGGAGAAGATGGTTTCCAGGTTTGCCGCGAAATCCGAGCAGAAAAAGATATCCCTATCCTGATGGTCTCCGCAAGACAGGAAGATATCGATAAAATCAGGGGATTGGGACTGGGTGCCGACGACTATATTGTCAAACCCTTTAGTCCAACTGAACTCGTGGCCCGGGTTAAAAGCCATATTTCCCGTTATGAACAGCTGACCAATCGGGAGTCTAGTAGGCCCCAAGTGCTTCGCTGCGGAAACCTGGTCATAGACTTATCTTCACATCAGGTCTTTTTACAGGATAAAGAAATCCTTCTTCCCAACAAAGAATTTGAACTGCTTGCTTTTCTTGCCAAGAATCCAGGCATCGTATTCAGCAAGGATACGCTCTTTGAGCGGGTATGGGGCGAAGATTCCTTGGGTGATACCTCTACTGTCTCCGTTCATATCAATCGAATCCGGGAAAAGATTGAGGAGGATTCATCCAAACCGTACTATATTGAAACGGTTTGGGGTGCCGGTTACCGTTTTCGCCGGTAATGACAAAGAACCCCTGCGCACGCCGCTGCGCAGGGGTTCTTTGTCATTAGAAAAGGAAAATGTTGAAAGGGGGTTCACTCATGCAGTGCACAAGAGAGAAGATAATCGTGGAGGCCCTTCCACTCTCGTGATCTCCATACATGGCATCAAAGGAAGTCGCGGTTCCTTTGATGGTCATACTCTACCATGAAAGAGGAGATTCTACAATAGATTAAAAGGAAATATATAGAGCATCACAATTATTTATTTGTGATATAATAACCTCATCTTGGAGGTGATGTGATTGGATACGGACTCGGAAATGTTTCTCCTTGCCGCGGAGGAACTGAACTTTACCCGTGCCGCTAAACGGGCCTATGTGACTCAGCAGTGCTTGAGTGCCCATATCAAGAAACTGGAAATACGAATGGGGGCGCCCCTTTTTGAACGAGTCCCTTACATGGCGCTGACCCCTGCCGGTAAGGTTCTTTATCGCTCCCTGCGCCGCATTGAATTGATTGAGCGATCCTGCCGGGAAAATATCGAAGCCATTCGGGAAGGGACGCAGGGGGAAGTGACCCTTGGCATGAATGCCGGGCGTGTCCAGTTCTTTCTGCCGCGTTTGTATGAAGCATACCATCGAAAATTTCCTCATGTGACGCTGAAGGTGGTCATTGATGATGTGAAAAACCAAGCTCGTCGCCTTCTTGATGGGAAAATTGACTTTCTGGTAGGCGTCAACTGTCCCGTGGACAGGGATCTTGTCTTCACCCCGTTAAAGGAAGAGAAGGTTTTTTTCCTTGCAACGGATTCCTACCTTAAAGCCCACGCCAAAAGTCCAGGCGCTTATCCCAAGACACTGCGGACCGGCATCATCGACATGAAGGAGTATGATACGCTCCCTCTCGTACAGAATGCGGAAGCAAGTACCCTTGTCACCGTTGTGGAGCGTTATGAAAAAAAGCGGAACCTCGTTCAGGATACGCTTGTGAGGGTCAGCGATTCCAATGCGCAGATCCGGCTTTGCGGGACGGGGCTTGTAGGGATGTACCTGGCGGAAAGTCTTGTCGAAATGGCCCGTTTCCACGGAGCGGAAACAGCGGGAAATCCCCTGCGTATTCTTGCCATCAAGGAGCTGACAGAAACCTTGCGTCTTGATCTTGTCACGCACCGTGAGGCAGATCAACCGCTTTATATCCGTCAACTGGAAGTCATGATCCGGGATGTGTTTGCCTCTGATAAGGGCTGATCTTGAAAGGATAGATGCTTAGGACAAACCGCTGAGCGGCAGACGAAGGAAGCGATTTATCCCTGCATTGTCTATTCTTTGTGGTACAATGAAAAGAGAACATCGTTACGATAGAAAGAAGGAATTGCTATGAATCAAAGACTGACAGCCCTTGTTCTTTGCGGCTTTCTTGCCGCTCCTTCCCTTAGCTTTGCCGCCGCCGCTTCCCCTAGCGCGTCTAAAGACGCGGCTCCGGCAGCTGTAGTAAAAAGCAGTCCGAAGGAGGAGGTTGGCGTCTTCCAGAAAGACCATGTCCTCATTGTAAACGGCAAGACCCTTGATGCCGCCTCATTGCCAACGCCAGTTCTTGTGCGTCAAAAGGAAACCATGGTTCCACTGCGTCTTGTGGCAGAAGCATTGGGGTATACTGTTTCCTGGAATCCAGAAACGGCATCTTCCAAACTGGATATGAGTATTGCGTCCATGGAATTTCGTCCCGGTGAAACCCTCTATCAGAGAAAAGGCAAGCTTAAAGTTATAAACCTTGATGCCGCGTATAAATTTACGAATGCGCCCCAGGTCGTTGAGGGCGTGACATACGTTCCCGTGTCCCTTTTTGGTGTCTTTTTCAATGAGGTAAAGATTGAAGGCAAAACGATTTCCATTACCGTACAAAAATCCCAGCTTCAGGATGCGGCACGTCTGTTAACAGAAGCCGCTGCTGAAAAAAGCCAAACACAAGCCCCCAATCCCATGGTGGAATACAGCTCCCTGACCGAAATGGAAAAGAAGGTGGGGCATACGATTAAGGTACCGGCTTCTTTGAAAAATAAAAAGGTTGCCGGCATGTATCTCTTTTCGGATGGCCTTGCCCAGATCAACTATGCAGATGGATCCCTGTACAGGACACAAAAGGGATCGGCTGGTGATATCAGTGGGGATTACACCAAGTATGCCGTTGATACCCATTGGATCGATGGTTCCTATAAAATCCGCGGCCGCGGTGATAAAGATGCCTACCGGACCCTTACTTGGGAAGATGGCATCTATACCTATTCCTATCATTCCCAGAGCGCGCTGACCAAAGCGGCTGCCAATCAAATCGTTCGTGGAAAATAACGCCTTGTGCCTTAAGGGGCTGTGAAGCTGTATGAGCTTTTCATCGTTTCACAGCCCTTTTCATTTGTTTTTAAAATTTTTATGACATGTAATAAGATGTTCAAGTTTCTTTCATAGGGACTTCATGCGTTCCCTCTATGATAAGGTTCAACAACACGGATTCAATAAAACGGGCAGATCCCGTTACCTTATCCGGAAAAAGGGAGGAATCTTATCATGGATGAGAAAAAAATTGAAAAATGGGAATGTGTGTCAAAGAAAATGACCGCCCTTTGCAAAAAAGGGTTTTCACCCCGCAACCTTAAGAAAGGGGCAGCCGTGGTTGTTCTTGTTGCTGTAGCTGCGGGAGCAGGAAAGGTGACCTTGAAAAAGATGCGTTTTGACCGTCGGCAGGCGGAAGCTGCTGCCAAAGTGGAACTTGCCCAAAAACTGGCAGTGGAGCGAAATGAACCCCTTCTTTCAAGTGATGAAGTGCTCGGTAAGATTGCGAGCCTGCTCGGTACTGATGAAGGGAGCGTTACGCTGAAAGGACTGCGCCTTGCAGAGGCAAAACCTGATTTGCGGGAGCACAAAGAGCATAAAGATAAAGAAAAAAGGGATCATGATCGCAAGTTCTTCAAAAAAGATCATGACAATCGTGACCGTGTAAGGGGAGGGGAGGACCCAAGGACGCCTCAATTGACCCCTCAGGAAGGCCCCAATAAGGCATCTGATCAGGCCCCCGCTCCTACGGGCGGCAATCCTGCTGATTTTGCTGCACCGACTGCACAAAACAAGGCACTTCCTCCTCAAGGCATGCAGCCTATGGCAGGACCGATGGGTTCCCATCGTCCTGTATTCTACGAAGCCAGAGTGGATCAAGGAAATATGAGTTATGAGTTCCTTCTAAACGCACAGACTGGGGAAATCCTCCACAGCAAGGTTCATCAAAAGGGCATTGTGGAAAAGCTTTTTTCCTGATGCCTCAAGGGTAATGAGCACCATCTCCTTGCCTATGCTTTTGGAGCATGGGCAAGGATGAAAAAGAAGTATTGGAAATGGGTATTCAATCTCTTTATACTCAAAGGCAGCGATATCTGTGCAAAGGACTGCGTAATCAATAAGGAGTTGAATCTATATGGAGAAAAAGATTGTCCAGACTGCTGGACGGACCCAATTAGGGGATTTTGCCCCGCTTTTTGCCGAGGCCAATGATGATTTTCTTTTTGGCAAGGTGTGGAACGACCCCAGTGTGGATGTCAAAACGCGCTGCATTATTACGGTGACGAGCCTTGTGTCCATGGGGATAACGGATGGATCCTTGTCTTACCATCTCCAAAATGCCAAGAATCATGGTGTCAGCAAAGCGGAAATCGCCGGTATCTTGACCCAGGTTGGCTTTTATGCGGGCTGGCCCAAGGCCTGGGCTGCTTTTGGACTTGCTGGGGCTGTATGGAAAGATGCGGCTCCCGCCCTTACTGAAAAGGAGCGGTTTGCTCAAGAGCTCATGTTTCCGATTGGTGGGCCAAATGACGCCTATGCCAAATATTTCAAGGGGCAAAGCTATCTGGCCCCTGTTTCGACGGAACAGGTTCCCATTTACAATGTGACCTTTGAACCTAAATGCCGGAATAACTGGCATATCCACCACGCCGATAAAGGAGGGGGCCAGCTTCTCATCTGTGTCGGCGGAAAAGGTATCTATCAAGCTTGGGGGAAGAAACCCGTCCTCATGCTGCCAGGATCGGTCGTTCACATTCCAGCGGGGGTCAAGCACTGGCATGGTGCCGTGACCGATGCCTGGTTCAGCCATCTGGCCATGGATCCCGAAGGCGTCAATACATCCAATGAGTGGCTTGAGGAAGTGTCGGATGCGCAATATGAAAAAACTTTGGCTGCTTTAACGTAAATCGAAGGCAGGACGGAATCAGACGGTGGGGAACTTGCTGAACGGGGATTACGAAGAAAGAAGGTCCTCATCATGAAAAAACTCATTCTCTTCTTACTGGGATGGGGCAAAGCCGGCGACACGTGGCTGCAGTAATGAAAATATCCTGTATATGCTTTTTTCTTATGAATAGGGCTCCGCTAAAAAAGATCCTTTTTAGCGGAGCCTTGTTTATGGAATTTGCTGCCAAGCTTCTTTGAGAAGGGAAAGAACCTGCTGAAGCTGAGGCTTTGTGTGGGCTGCTGAAAGCGTGAGACGTAGCCTGGCGGTACCCATGGGAACAGACGGCGGTCGGATAGCAGATAGCAGGATGCCTCTTTCCTTGAGAAAGGCATCAATGGCGGCTGCTCTTTCTACAGACCCAACTATAATGGGAATCAGGGGCGTTATTCCTGGAAGAACGGGGAGCTTCAAGGTGTGGAGTCCCTCCCGCATGAACCTTGTGTGTTCGCGCAGTGTTTTCATGAGGATGGGCCCTTCTTCCTGAAGGACTTGGAGTGCGGCATAAGCCGCCGCTGTATCATGGGGGCTGATGAAGGTGCTAAAAACAAAGGGCCTGGCGCGGCAAGTAAGGTAGGCAATGATTTCCTTGGAGGAAGCCACATAGCCTCCTTCTGAGGCGAGGCTTTTACTGAGAGTCCCTGTTTGGATATCGATGGTGCCTTGAAGACCAAAATAGGCTTCCGTTCCTCTTCCACCAGGTCCAATGACGCCTTCTGCGTGGGCGTCGTCCACCATCAGGAGCGTTCCATATCGATTTTTGAGCGCTGCCAGTTCCGGCAGCCTGCAAAGGTCGCCATCCATACTGAAAACGCCGTCTGTAACAATGAGTTTGACAGCTGTTTGATTGCTGGCGTAGGCAGCTAGCTTTTGTTCCAGGTCCGTCATATCATTATGACGATAGACGATGACCTCGGCGCCACTGATCCGGCAGCCATCGATGATGCTGGCATGGTTCAGCTCATCACTGAAAACAAGGTCACCTTTTTTGAGAAGTGTGTAGAGGGCGCCTAAGTTCGCCAGGTAGCCGGTATTGAAAAGAAGCGCTGCTTCACAGCCTTTGAAGCGGGCAAGTTTTTTTTCAAGGTCACTTCCTCGGGCGATTCCTCCTGAAATGAGGCGCGATCCCGTGGAGGACGTTCCCCCTTTTATCAAGGCGTCAGCCGCGGCCTGCAGTACTTTTGGATGGTGGGTCAAGCCGAGATAATTGTTGCTTGAAAAGACGGTATAGATCTGGCCGCTGCGGCTTCTTGCCGTAACGGGACCAATCATGTCAAGGTCTGTGATGGTCCGCGCAAGACCGGCTGCGTGCAGGGTGCGGAGCCTTTTTTCGACGCGGTGCCGAAGGCGTGCTCCAGAGGAGCTGGCAAGGGGAGCATGAGAATATGTGGATTGCAATGGGGAACCCTCCTTAGGTCGATAGGATAGGAGTAGTATAGCCCCAATCAAAAAATATGTATACCATTTTAATAAATAAGGTTAACGTAAATAGGAAAGAAAATACAGGGGAAAGACTGGCTTTCCCCTGTGGTTGCTAGACCTTACCTTCAGTTTTTCTCTAGGGCCGGATTGGCAAGGCTCCACATAAGTTTGGTGACGGCTGCTTCCAAGGTCATGGGACCGCCTGATTCGACCCCTGCTTGGGCGGCGAGGATCCCCATGGGATAAAGGGACAGGTCAACTCCATCAAAAAGGCACTGGGAGACACAGACCATACGTACTCCGGCCTTGATGGCTCGGCGGATGGCGGGCAGGAGGTTATCCCGGCCTGTATTGACGCCGCCCGCGCCATAGCATTCAAGGACGATGCCCTTGTAGCCGCGTTGGACCGCATAGTCGATGATGTCAGGTTTGAGTCCAGGCGTAACCGTAAGTGCCATGACTTTCTCTTCCATCTTGCTTTCAACACGGAACCCTCCCACATTCCGTCGGTCGGGGAGGTTCTTTTTAATGCCGTTTTTATCAAAAAAGAGAACCGGTGCTTCATTGACGCTCTCAAAAGCATTGAAATTGCGGGTAAAGATTTTTTTGCAGCAGTCGCCTTTGATGACTTTATTGCCAAAGGCGACAAATACGCCGGGAAGGCCGCTTGACGCGATGGTAAAGGCCAGTTCCAAGTTGCTGCGGGCATCGGAGTTGGATAGTGACAAAGGTACTTGTGAGCCGGTGAGGACGACTGGTTTTCCCAGATTTACAAGCATGTAGGAGAGCGCAGAGGCTGTGTAGGCCATGGTATCCGTTCCATGGGTAAGGACGAAGCCATCATATTCCGTATAGTTATCCCCAATAAGGGTCGCCCAGCTGCTCCAGTCTTGCGGGACCACATTGCTGGAATCGATCTTGGTCAGGTCTTTTACGGTAATTTCTCCAAGCGTGCGCAGCTCAGGGACGGATGTAAGGATGTCATTGCCGGAAAGGGTAGGCTCCAGGCCATCTTCCGTGGCAACGCAGGAAATGGTGCCGCCTGTCGTCAAAAAGAGGATTTTTTTCATTTCGATGTGGGGCAGGATACCCCGGCTTTTTAGGTCGGGGAGAAATGCCCCATTCACCTCACTTTCCAAAATAAATAGATTTCCAGTAAAATAATGATTACAGCAAACTCGGTGATATCACATGAGAACGAGTAAGGCACCAGATCTGCAAAACCAAATAAAGATGGTAACCCTTCGCAGCATCTGCCCCTCTAACAGAAAATCCTGAATCGGCAGATGACAGAAAAATCCCGTCAAGGCTGTAAATTTGTTCCTCCATATGTTCTTGACCATTGGTCTTGGGACGTGCTCCTGCCCTTCCATAAAGAGCGGCGAAAGCCAGCAGTGAACCAATCGGAGCTCTTTTAAGGATGAGAAACAGTCTTATTATATCATAAGTAGGTCTTTTATGACCGATTTGGGAAAAGGACAATAATGGCAATCATGGTGTTTAGAAGGAAGGCCCAAAGGACCTTCCTTCATCCCAATTTTGTTCTTACCCTCCTTTTTTATTATTTTGATGACATCTGATATAATCCATTCTATGGGAGATCTTCCCTTGTCCTGATATTCGTGCCGTCAACACTATCTTAACAATAGGGGGCTCTCCTTTATTTTGCAAGTATTATGTATACCCTATCAAGAAACATTTTACGCTTAGGGAAAGGCCCCTTTCCTCCGCTCCGTTCTTTTGATAAAATATAACTCATAGGGGAACTCTGGGGAATCAGGGTTCCTTCTTTCTTTTTTTGGGGAATGGCCCCAACAGAAAATGAGGTGAGAAACATGGAAAAACAAAGACTGTGGATCAGGTGGCTTGGAGGGAGCCTTTTGACGATTTCCCTGCTTTTTTTCAGCAACGGGAACGTAAGTGCGGCGAAAATTCTTACAAAATACGGATCCCTGCCGCTTTACAGGGAAGATCTCATGCCCCTTACGGTAGAGCGTCCTTCTTTTTATGATGACCCGCCCCTTTGGACCATCCGGCTGCGCAATCAGCCGCAGGGACTGTTGGCGCCTGAAACTGGATTTTATCGTCCTATTTATGGCATCATGCGCAGGAGGACCCCTGTCTTTCGCACGGTACGGCCCCTCCTCCCGCCCCAAAGCGCCCACCTTCCTACGGCTGTGGGGCCCGAGGAAAAGCAGCCATTTTTGGTGCGCCAGCCCCGTCCCTACAGCGGCACGCCCCAGCGTCAGGCTGCCTCTTTTCCTTCAAGACCGGGGGCTGTCCAAATTTTTGTCCCTAAACCTTGAGTCTCAAAGTAGGATGGGAATCGGGGGAAGTTTCCGCAGGAAGTGCCCTGCTTATGCTATAATAAAAGATAATCTATCCCAATTTGGAACATCCCATTGGGCCTGGGGCCCATAGCACGCAAAGGACGGTGGAAAGATGAAGCTTTCCCAGCTTAGAAAAGCATATTTGATGGACCTTGCGAGCCGTTTTACAGGTCCGTTCCATAAGAAAAAGGCTGCCTCTTTTCGCACGGACGCGGTCAAACCAACTGCCCCTGCTTCCAAGATTCCCCATGATGTCTATGGTGAACTTGCTTTTCGTTTTTTGGAAGCCTGGCAGAAAGAAAAGGAACAAAAAGTTCGGATTTGCCTTTTTGGGCAGCCCGGTGCCGGCAAAAGTTCCCTTATCAATGAACTGATAGGGGAGAAAAAAGCCAAGGTTGGAACCGGGACGGATACGACCAAGGAGGCCCAAGTCATCGAATCGGGAAGTGTTGTCTACGTGGACCTGCCTGGCTATGATACGGCGCGTTTTCCCAAAAAAGGCTATTTCAGCCATTTTGATCCCCTCCAATACGACCTTTTTCTCTGCATTTTTTCGGGCAAGCTTACGGAGGCTGATACAGATTTTTTTTCCCGTCTCCAGCGGCTGGGCAGGGTCTGCCTTTTTGTGCGCAATAAGATCGATGGGCTTTATGCTCCTTTTCGGTCCTTAAAAAGTCTTGAAGAGGAAATCCAAAAAGATGTCCGTCATCAGGTAGGACCTTGTGCTCCGCTTTATTTTACGAGCTGCCGAAAGGATTGGGGCAATGCCCAAAAACGAGGCATCCCGAATCTTCAGGAAGCCATCATGGATCATTTGGAGCCGGCTTTGAAAGACCGGTATGCCCGTCATGCAAAAGCGTATACGGAGCATACCCTTCTTTTGAAGCGTCGGGCGGCAGACCGTCGGGTGCGTAAGTATACAGCCATGGCGGCCGCCAACGGCCTTAATCCTGTTGTCGGTATGGATGCTGTTATTGACGCGCGTATCCTCAAGGAAATGTATCAGGGAATCCGGACGGATTTTGGCTTAGGGAAATGGGATCTTCCTATCGAAGGAAACCGAGTAAATCTTGTAAAAAAAGTGGCCGGTGGGGTTACAGGCGAGCGCTTGACCAAGGGCCTGAGCCTCCTATTACGCAAACGGGCCGGCGAGAAGGCAGCCAAATTTATTCCCCTTGCCGGGGCCGCTGCCGCTTCATTGATGAATGCGGGCAGTATGTATTATGTTGGAAAAGAATATGTCAGGATCTGTTACGAGTATGCCCGCAGACGGCTCCAGACAGAAATCGAGTGGGGGACCCATGAGCACAGAACGTGAAGATATCAAGAAAATTGAAAAAGAAATTGATGAGGAGAATGTGCGCATTGTCCTTTTTGGCCAACCTGGAAGCGGGAAATCAAGCCTGATCAATGCCGTCTGCGGACGGGAGGCTGTAAAGACGGGTGAACTGATGGAACCGACGACCGACGCTGTGGTTGTGGAAAATGGGGATGTGACGTTTATCGATCTTCCTGGCTATGGAACGGATGGATTCCCGGAAGAAGCTTTTCTCGAACGGTTCCGGCCTTTTCAATACGACCTTTTTCTCTGCGTCTTTTCTGATAAGCTGCGGGCTGCTGACACACGGCTATTCTGCATGTTGGAAGCCCTGAAAAAGCCCTGCATCTTTGTTCGCAGCAAAATTGACTTGATCTATGAGGAAGGCCGGACCTTGGAAGAGTGTGAGGCCGTTATCCGCCGTGATGTGGAAACGCAGCTGGGTACGCGGGATATCGATCTGGTTTTTGTGTCGGCCCGTAGGGATCGGCCGGTGGGCATCGATGTCCTGAATGATGTCATCATGAGCAAGATGAATGAAGCTCGGAGAGAAAAATATATCCTGACAGCTGAAGCGCGGACAAAGGAACAGCTTGAGGCCAAAAAGGCGGCGGCCATGACTTTTGTCAAGCGCAGTGCTACTTATTCTGCGTATAATGGACTCAATCCTATCATCGCTGTTGATGCGGCTGTGGATTTTATGATCTTGTATCAGCTTTATAACAACATTCGGGAGACCTTTGGCATTACGGAAGAAATCATTGCGTCAAGCAAAAAAGTGTCTGATAAGGATAAACGCCTTGTCCTAGGCGGCATGAGCAGGGAAGGCATCAATCTTATCCTAAAGAATGCAGGTCGGCAGCTCGTGGCCCGGACCTTTCTCAAAGTCGTTCCCGTTGTGGGGCAGGCGACGGCGGCCCTTATTGGCTACAAACTTGTGAACAAGACGGGCCGTGATTATGTCAATGCCTGTTATGAACTTGCCCGGGAGCGGCTGCTGTCGGCCCTTGATGCCCGGAGATCATAACAAGGAAAAGAGGTAGCAGCATGGAACAGACAGCATATCTTCCCCATAACTACGAGGAAAAACTAAAGGCCCTCAATGCCGTGATCTGGGACGCGGCTGAACTGAAATTTGCCGAGACAAAATCGGCTAAGGCCATGACGGATTTTCTGCGTCAGGAAGGCTTTACCGTAAAAGAAGGTCTTGCTGGCATGAAAACCTCCTATGTAGCGGAATTTGGGTCTGGGCATCCCATTATCGGCATCCTCGCCGAATATGACGCCCTGTCCGGTCTTAGCCAAGAACTTGACGTGGCAGAAAAAAAGCCACGGTCTGGGACCTCGTGCGGACACGGCTGCGGCCACTGTCTTTTGGGAACGGCCGCCATTGGAGCTGGTCTTTTGCTCCGGGATTATTTAAAAGCCCATCCTGACAAGGGGACGGTGCGGGTCTATGGCTGTCCTGCCGAAGAAGGCGGAAGCGGGAAGGCCTATATGGCGAGGGAAGGCCTTTTTGACGATGTGGATGTTGCCTTTACGTGGCATCCGGCAACGATGAATGCTGTTGCAACAGGCAGTAACCAAGCCAATATCCAGGCGGCCTTTACCTTTACCGGTCAGGCTTCCCACGCGGCAGCCTCTCCAGAAAAGGGCCGCAGTGCCCTTGACGCGGTGGAACTGATGAATGTGGGCGTGAACTATCTTCGGGAACATATGGCAGATTATGAACGCGTCCATTATGCAGTCCTTGATACGGGCGGGGTTTCCCCGAATGTCGTTCAGGAGCATGCCGAGGTTCTCTATCTTATCCGCAGCAAGAGCAACGCCGAAGCGAAACGGCTTTATAAAAGGGTACAGAAGATTGCCCAAGGGGCGGCTCTTATGACGGAAACATCCGTTTCCCTCCGTTTTGACAAGGCCGTATCAAATTTGGTGCGGAACGATACGCTTGCAGCGGTTATGCATGAAGCCATGGTGGAAGTGGGCGCACCGAAACGCACGGCGGAAGAAAAAGCGTATTTGGAAAAATTCCAAAAGACCGTGCCAGAAGAAAATATCCTTCATGATCCGGGTATGACGCCCCTTCTTGATCGGGAGTTTTTGGAAAATCTTATCAAGAAGGATCGTTTTGGAGAATTCATTGTTCCCTTCCAGCCCAATTCCATTACTCAAATGGGATCGTCTGATACAGGGGACGTAAGTTATGTGACTCCTCTTGCCCAGTGCTACACGGCAACCTTCCCTATTGGTACAACCGCTCATTCCTGGCAGTGGGTGGCTATGGGTCAGAGTCCAGTAGCTCTTTCGGGGATGTACTACGCGGCTCGCGTCATGGCGGAAAGCACGAAGAAAGTCATGGAAGAGCCTGCACTTCTTGACCGGGCCAAACAGGAACTGTCCGGCCGGCTGGGTGGAACATCCTATGAATGCCCCATCCCCAAGGATGTGTGGCCAACCAAATACGCAAAAATAAAATAAGGACACGGAAGGAACCCTGCAGCAGTGAGAAATCTGTTGCAGGGTTCCTTTTTTATCTACTGATCATTGTGTTTTGCAGTTTTTGCAGCTGTAAAGCTACATAGGCATTCTCAAGATGGATGAATTTTTTGAGCAGATCCTTGAATTCATCAACATAATGAAGACTTTGGCTATCCCTATGGGATACAATAACATTTGTTAACTCATAGGTAAGTCCTTTGATGCGAAGGATATGCAGTCTTTCCTTTGTCGGAAGTATCCCTGTCCAATCGAGCTGCTGCAGGTTCAATTGGGCACAAATGGTTGAATAGTGACCGCTTCTGCATAAATCAATCATAATGCTGAAGTTGCTGACCTGAATAGGCAGGGAGGCAGCAATATGCTTTTGCATCAGAAAATTTGAGACGGCTGTCGTCGTAGTGGAAGCAGAATGTCCAAGGACAAGAGGAATTCCTGGAAGGGATGCCAAATCGATGCCCTCTTGATAAGCTTTTACTAAGAGTGCGTTCGTTTTATCTCCGTAATAGGTACGAAGCAATGTTTCCGGAACAACTAGATAGAGAGGTTCCCTTTCCAGTTCAATTTTGTCGAATAAAGGATGTTCCTTTGCATCGACGCCGAGAAACAAGTCGATTTCTCCACTGAGGAGAAGGTCTTCCAACTTATGGGTATCATTGAGACGAACCTGGACATCCACGTTAGGGTATTGTTTCTGAAACTCGGGAACCATGGATGGAACGAGAATGGTCCCTCTTGTTGTTGGAATCCCAAGACGAATGGTGCCGCGCGTTCCCTGACTGATATCTGCCAGTTCATTTTTCATCCTATATTCGAGTGCTTTTATTCGTGATAGATAGCGCAGCATGGCAGCCCCTTCCGCGGTCAATTCCAAGTGAGGACGACGGCGAAACAGCGTGACGTGATGATGGGCTTCAAGCCTCTTGATATGGTCGCTTAAGCATTGTGGAGTAACAAAGGCCCGCTCTGCCGCTCGGGAAAAGTTGAGCTCTTCAGCTGCTAATAGAAACATTTCATAGCCAATCAGCATGGGATATCCCCCTTTCTTCTTCTCATTATAGTGGTTTATCCCTTTATATCAAGTTTTTGCTTTAAATTCATCATGATTTTTACTGTTTTACATTTAAAAGAAAAGCATGCTATATATAGCGTATCAAGAATGAATCGGAATCTATGATGAAGGGAAGGGGTTCTTATGTCCAATTTACTCATTTTTGTTGTCGGTCTTGCTATTATGCTTTTGTGTATGATGAGAACTAAGTGGGGACCTTTTGTATGTATGCTTCTTGCCAGTCTTGCCATCGGGATCGGGTGCGGTCTGGGAACGGACAAAACCATCGCCTCGATTGTGGATGGCTTTGCCAAGACCTGCAAAAATATCGGCCTTATGGTTATTTTTGGCACTATTTTAGGCATTTACCTGGAAAAATCACGTGCCTGCCAAAGGATTGCGGAAACGCTTCTTCAAATAACAGGGAAAGATCGGGCTGCCGGCGCACTAGCGGCTACAGGATATGTCATTGCCATCCCTGTTTTCTGTGATGTTGCCCTTGTACTTCTGTCCCCACTTATTAAGTCAGTTGCACGGAAAAGTGGAAAGAACGCTTGTTCCATGGGCGTAGTGACTGCTTGTTCCCTTTTGGCAACCAATGCTTTTGTGGCACCGACACCGGCGCCGCTTGCCATTATTGCCATTTTAGGGCTGGATATTGGAACGTCCATTTTATGGGGCATGCCAGCTGCGCTGTTCGTGACAGTTTGCGTATGGGCTTTTGGGGAATACTATTTGGAACGGAAACCGGCTTCGTGGTATACGGAACTTCCGCGGGATATTTCTGCTCAAGAAGAGACGAACGATGAGTCAGCTCCCATGCCCAGTTTCGGAGCAGCCCTCACGCCCATACTGCTCCCGATAGTGTTGATCTTGATTCGCTCAGTAGGTAGGATCTTTTTGGAAAAAGGCTCAGTCCTTGTTTCCCTTTTGAACTTTTTTGGTGATAAAAATATTGCGCTTTGCGTAGGGATTGTTTCATCCGTTATTCTTTTAGGGAATTTCCTGCCGAAAGATAAAAAATATGCACCCATGACGGACGCACTCCGTACCTCGGGGCCTATTGTCTTTATTACGGCTGCAGGCGGTGCTTTGGCAAATATTGTTGGGGTTACTGGCGTTGGTAAGATCCTTGCTGAAAGTCTGGCCGCCTCTCCCATTCCTGTATTCCTAATTCCTTTTCTGATCACGGGTCTTTCAAAATTTGCCCAAGGATCTGCTTCCGTTGCTGGAATCATGGCGGCAGGGCTTACACTGCCCCTTTGTGAAACGGGGCTCCTGTCTCCCCTGCAGGCGTTTCTTTCCATCAGTGCTGGCTCTGCTTTGGGGTCCCATGTCAATAATAGCTTTACTTGGGTTTTTAGTGAATTCATGGGCTATGATATCCGAACAACCATGAAATCTCTCTGTGTCTGTCAAAATGTGGTCATGTCTTTATCCGGTTTATTGGCAGCTTACGTAATCGGCTCGCTGGTGGGCTGACTTCTTATCTAGATTTTATTTTTTTTGCTGACTGGGGCTCCTTAGGGAGTCCCCTTTTTTAGGTTCTATAATTTATTTTGGGGCGCTAAAGTGACCGTCCAGATGCGTGTCCTCTCAGCGCCTACTTTTTTTTCAATAAAAAAATAGGCATATGCACTCAAATCCTCTACAATTAAAGTGATCAAACAATAAAGAAAGTGAGTTGAATACATATGCCTTCTCTAGATTATATCGAAAAATTAACAGGAATTAAAGAGGAATGGATTCAAAATTTAAAGGAAACGGAATCAGCCTTGGTTTTAGCGGTTCAGCTGCCGCCTCAAGAACACATCTGCCCTCATTGTAAGGCCACTACAAGACGCATAAAGGGCTACTATACGCGCCTCATCAAACATTCCCCACTTCTCCATAAAGAGTTGCATCTCCTGTATCGCCAGAGACGCTATATATGCAGCTGTGGTCACACATTTAACGAGAAGAGCCCCTTTGCCTCTCCGTATTTCCAAACCTCTTCCTCGCTTCAACAAGTCATGCTCCAGGAGCTGCGTCAACACCTTTCTTTCCAAGAAGTGGCCAGACGATGCCATGTCAGCACCAGCCAGGTCATTCGTGTCTTTAATGAAGTCCATATTCCTCGTCCCAGTCACCTTCCCCGCGTGCTTTCCATCGATGAATTTAAAGGAAATGCTGCCGGTCAGAAGTACCAAGTCATCATCACTGACTCTGAAAACAAGCGTATAATGGACATTCTTCCGGCACGAACCACACCGGCTCTGCTCCAGTATTTCTATCAATTTCCAATGAGTGAACGACGAAAAGTAGAATTTGTCACAATGGACATGTCTATGCAGTTCCGTTCAGTCATAAAAACGATCTTCCCCAAGGCGCGCATCGTGGCAGACCGTTTTCATATGATCCGCTTAGTCCAATGGGCTATGGAGCGCGTTCGCAAAGCAGAGCAAAAGCGCCTTTGTCACCATAGCCGAATGTTTAAGTCCAACAAGACAATCTTAACGAAACCATATGAGAAATTAACCGAAGAAGAGCTTATAAAGCTGGAGGGAATCCTTCGCTGTTCTCCTCGTCTAAGATGTGCTTACGCGCTAAAATACGCATTTTCCAAGGTGCTTCGATTCAAGGATCATACCAACATTTCTTGGGCACTTTCAGCATGGATAGACCTGGTAAAAAGCGCTGATTTACCGGAAATGAACTCTCTGGTTAAGTCCTTTACCTATTGGTACGAAGAAATTAGGAGCGCCCTTATATATCCTTACTCCAACGGCTTTACTGAAGGCTGCAACAATAAAATCAAGGTGTTAAAACGTGTCTCATTTGGTCTGCGCAATTTTGAGCGCTTTCGTAATAGGATCTTGTACATTAACACACGCAACGAAAAAGGACACGCACTGTATTCAGTGCATGTCCTCTCCAGGAGTGCATAGACACTTTAGCACCCCAAAATTTGACAAAGAACCCTTTTTTATGCGCTAAATCGTCCAATTATTTTTGCAAGTGGGACTATTTCCCTATCCATTGAATCCCTGGAAAAGGTGGCCTACAATAGAGGAGAACTGTACGTGAAAGAAATACATATTGTGAAAGGAGCTTTGCTATGAATCCTGAAATCAATGCTCGAAAGATTGCCATTGTTGGCTGCGGTATGGTCGGGGCTACAAGTGCCTTTGCCCTGATGGAACAGGGACTTTTTTCGGAACTGGTCCTTGTCGATGTGAACCGGGAACGGGCGGAAGGGGAAGCCATGGATATCGGTCACGGCATGATCTTTGCGTCCCCTATGAACATCTACGCTGGAGACTATGATGATATCATGGATGCCTCCATCATTGTCATTACGGCGGGCGCCAGCCAGAAGGTGGGCGAAACGCGCCTTGATCTGGTAAAAAAGAATGCCGCCATTTTTAGCTCGATCATTCCTGAGATTGCCAAACGCAATTATCAAGGCATTCTCCTTATCGTGGCCAATCCCGTTGATATCCTGACCCATGTCGCGCAAAAGCTGTCCGGCTTTTCTCGGAGCCGCGTCTTTGGGAGCGGGACCGTCCTTGATACGGGCCGCCTTAAATATCTTTTGGGTCAGCACCTAGACGTGGATCCTCGGAACATTGATGCTTATATCATCGGAGAACATGGTGACAGCGAAATCCCGGTTTGGAGCAGTGCCTATGTATCCGGTATGCCGCTCAGCCGCTTCTGCGAATTTCGCGGCCATCATGACCATAAAGCCTCCATGGAGCACTTGGCTCAGTCTGTCAAGGATAGTGCTTATGAAATCATCAAGAAGAAAAAGGCAACCTATTATGGCATTGCCATGGGGGTGCGCCGTATCTGCAGTGCCATCATCCGAGATGAAAAGAGCGTGCTTCCTGTATCCGTTTATCTTGATGGGGAATTTGGCCTTTCGGGAGCAACCCTCAGCGTGCCTGCCATCATAGGGGCCAAGGGGATTGAAAAAGTGGTTCCCATTTCCCTGAGCAAAGAAGAAGGAGACGCCCTGCAAAAGTCTGCCGAGATCCTTAAGGAAACAGCGGCCACAATTGGATATTGAGGCAATTTGAAAGCAAGGAAAAATCGCCCGATTCCTCCTAAAAAAGCATTCCAAGTGGTGCCTGATATGGTATAATACCGGTTATGACTGATGTAGATGGTTAAATCTTGGAGGGATAGCATGGAGAAGGATAGGCCCATTGGTGTCATTGATTCCGGTGTCGGCGGCCTGACGGTCCTCAAATGGTTGCAGAAGAAAATGCCCCACGAGCAGTTTATCTTTATCGGGGATACGGCCCGTACGCCTTACGGGGATCGGGCGCGGGAAGAAATCCAGCGGTTTGTGAAGGAAATGACCGATTGCTTGGCCCGTCGGAAGATCAAGGAACTGGTTGTTGCCTGCAATACCATTACGGTTCTTGGCCTTGATACGATTCGCAATGGCTATGACTTTGATGTGATTGGCATGGCTAAGGGGGCGTCCAATATCAGGGAAGTCACCCATAACAATAAAGTCGGCTTTTTTGCGACGGACTTTACGGTTTCCACCGGGGCCCATAAGCGGGAAATCGAGCGTCTTGACCCCGGTGTTGAAGTGTTTGGCCTTGGCTGTCCAAAACTTGTGCCGCTCATTGAAAGTGAAAAATTTGGTCGTCCGGAAATGCAGGAAGCCATCAAGGAATATGTGGATGCCATGAAGGTCCATGGGATTGATACCCTCCTGCTGTCCTGTACGCACTATCCTTTCCTCCACGATGAGATTGCGGCCGCTTTTGGACCTCAGGTGACGGTCCTTGATCCAGCGGAAATGACGACGGATGAGGCTATTAAGCATCTCCAAAACAAAGGACTCCTCAAAACAGAAGGGGAAGGATCCCTGGAAGTTTGCTTTACGGCGGATCTTGCCCGTTGCAAGCGGCTTGCTTCCCGTATGCTTGACCTGGCCCATGCCCGATTTCACCTGATTGACCTTGAGTCCTGATTTGCGAAAAAATAAAGAGAAGGCTTGACCAACATCAGGGAATATGATAAAATTCATTCGTTAGTGCTACTGTAGCTCAGTTGGTAGAGCGGCTGATTCGTAATCAGCAGGTCGCAGGTTCAAATCCTGTCGGTAGCTCCATCTTAAAAGATTGGCCCCCGGTTTCCGGGGGCCTTTTTAGTGTCGTTTTTCTTTTAAGGCTACCTATGGATGACACTTATATCCTTCCCAGCAGGGACCGGAAAAGGTGACAATCCTCTGTAAATGGTGTAAAATAAAAAGACGTATCTATAAGGAGGAACACCATGATTCGACGGAAAACTTCAGCCATTGTGGAGTCAGGCATCCTGGCGGCCATTGCGGTGATTTTTACCCTCATCGGCAATTATATTCCCGTTCTCGATGTTATCGTAAGCGTTTGGTGGCCCCTTCCTATCATCTTATGCGGAAGGCGTAATGGACTGATGTGGAGCGTCCTCTGCCTTTTGGTTACCGGTGCTGTTGTTGCTGTTCTCATCAGTCCCCTCCAGGCCGTTACCCAGGTCCTTATTCTGGGCATCTTGGGCCTTGTCATGGGGGAAGGGATGCGGCGTCAGAAGTCCCCTGCCAGTGTCCTCTTATGGGGGAGTCTGGGGGCCCTTTTATCTGTTGTTCTCAGCGGCCTTGCAGCCTATTTCCTCATGGGCATCAATGTGGTGGAATCCTTTACCCATGCCATTGCGGAATCTGTTCAAATGACCAAGGACATCTATGATACGCTGGGGGTTTCCGGAATCATGACCACAGAATCCTTGGAACGGATGCAGCATATGCTGAGTCTCGTCCTTCCGGCTGGACTGCTCCTTAGCTGTCCCATTTCGGCCTTCGTCAATTATTGGGCGGCTCGGAAGGTCCTTTCCCGGTTAGGCGATCCCTACCCTTGGTCCCCTCCTTTTGCCACGTGGACCTTGCCGCGTTGGATCTTGGGAGGGTACGGACTGGGTATGGCAACGCTGCTTTATTTTCGCGGAGATGAGACCAGCTATGGCTTCCTGGGAGGCTACACCCTTTTTACCGTGGCAAGCATGCTGCTCTTGCTGCAGGGACTCAGTGTGGTTCTTTGGTACGTACAGGTTCGGGGAAAACCGCGTTTTTGGTTTCCCTTGGCAGTCCTTACCAGTTTCGTGATTCCCCTTGTTTCCCAGTTCCTCGTGGTCATGGGAGCCATTGAGATGGTAACGGACCAGCGCAAACTGCGCAAAAGATAGGAGAATCGACCATGAAAGACGAAGAACGAGCCAAATTATGGCGTACCCTTCGGGTCGCGGCGGCCATCCTCGGCACCCTTTGTGTCGTCTATGGCTTTTATGTTAACCAGGTGATTTGGACAGCTGCTGGTTTTACTGCTGTCCTTCTCGTCTATTATTTCAGTTCCCGCAGCAGTAAGCTCCGGGAGGCATGGTTCAACCATGCCATGACGACGGTGGTGCGGAATATTGAGCGGGCCAACCATTACGCCGTTCAGCGCCTGCCTGTAGGAATTGCCGTATTTGATCAGGAAGGCCACTTACAGTGGAAAAACCGACTCTTCAATGAGTACATCAATGTGGATGCCCCTTTGGGCTCCCTTTTTGATAAGATCCTGCCACCGCCGGAAAATAATTTTGCGACCCTCCGGGTCCGTGATTCCGATAAGAGCATCAAAATTGGCGACCGCATCTATTCCATGCTGGTCCGTCCCATCCAGACAACAGAAGAAGCTGGCAGTGACACGGGTGTTGTCATCTACCTGTATGATGTGACCAATAAGGAGCGGCAGCAACGCCGCTATGAGGATGAGCGCCCCGTTGTGGCTTATGTCCAGTTCGATAACTACGCCGATGCCCTAAAGGGCCTCAATGAAAGTGACCGGGCAAGCCTGGTGGTTGCCATCACGAAGGCCATCAACTCCTGGGCGGAAGAAGTCAACGGTTATTCTCTTAAGTATTCTGAAGATCTCTATCTTGTAGGCATCAACAGGAAAGGTCTTGTCGATACCATCAATCGGAAGTTTCCCCTCCTTGACAAGGTACGGGAAATCAAGATCAATCCGCGGATTACACCGACCGTCAGTATTGGTGTGGCAAGCGGCATGAAGACCCTTTCGGAAATGGCTCAAAAGGCCCAGTCCTGTTTGGACCTTGCTTTGGGGCGCGGCGGAGATCAGGCCGTTGTCTCCATTGGTGAGGAAGTGAGCTTTTATGGTGCCCGCGGGAGCGTGCAGGCGAAAAATACCCGCGTGCGGGCCCGGATTGTCGCCCAGGCCATTCACGAACTTATGACAAATGCCGATAAGGTCTTTATCATGGGGCACGTCAACGAGGACTATGATGCCATTGGTGCGGCCATTGGCGTGGCCAAGATGGCTCGGACCTTGGGCAAGGAGTGCTATATTGTCTGGAGTGGTCAGGGGACGGCTGTAGATAACATTGAAAACGTAACCCACGGCAATAATCCCTACGAGGATCTCATCATCAGTGAAGAGGTTGCCATGGAGCAGCGTACGCCGGGCAGTCTCCTGGTTTTGGTAGACCATCATCGGGCCATGCTCACGGCGGCACCAAAACTCCTTGCTGCCATCAGGCGGCGCGTGATCATCGATCACCATCGCCGGGCTGAAGATGTCATTGAGGAAGTGATGCTGCAGTACATGGAGCCGTCCACCTCCTCGACAAGTGAAATGGTTACGGAAATCCTGCAGTATTTCCAGGAACGCATGGAAATCAGCCCGCTGGAGGCCTCCGTCCTTTATGCTGGGATCGTTGTTGACACCAAGAACTTTGCTGTCCAGACCGGTGAACGGACCTTTGAGGCCGCGGCCTATCTGAGGCGCTATGGTGCCGATCCTCATGCCGTATCCCAGCTTTTTAAAGAAGATGACGCCTCTGTTATCCTCCGGGCCAAGATCATTACGGAAATGAAGAAACCCATTCCGGGTCTTGCTGTTTCGGTTCATTCCGGCGGTGCCCAGAATGACCGCAATGTTTCCGTTGTTGTCGCCCAAGCAGCCGATGAGCTGCTGACCATGAATGATATCCATGTCAGCGCCGTTCTCAATGAGAGCGACGATGGCGTCAGTATTTCGGCCCGCAGTGACGGGTCCGTCAATGTCCAGACCATGATGGAAGAACTCGGCGGCGGCGGTCATCAGACTGTAGCCGGTGTCCAGATTAAGGGCGCCAAGGCCGAGGACCTGATTCCGAAGATCATTGAGATGGCAAAAGAACAAATGAAGGAGAGCGATTCCGATGAAGGTAATTCTGCTGAAGGACGTAAAGAAGTTGGGTAAAAAAGGTGAAATCATTGAGACGGCTGAAGGGTATGGCCGCAACTATCTCATTCCCCGGGGCTTTGCCCAGGAAGCAACGGCCCGTAACCTGAACCAGGCCAAGGCCGATCAAAAGGTAGCAGCCCATCGCAAGGCTCAGGCCCATGATGAAGCGGTCGTACTGGCCTCGCAGCTGGAAAAAGTGGTACTTCATCTGGCCGTCAAGGTCGGTGAAAATGGTAAGCTCTTCGGTTCCATTGCTTCCAAGGATGTGGCAGATGCACTTCTTGCCCAGACGGGAATGGAAGGCATTGATCGCCGTAAGATTGAAATCCCGGAGACCATCAAGAGCCCTGGTGAATATACGGCTACGGCTAAACTCCTGCCGGAAGTGACAGCTAAGTTCAAGGTCGTCGTAGAAGCAAAGGCTTAAGTCATGGAAGACCGGATTCCCCCTCAAAATGTGGAGGCCGAGCAGAGTGTGCTGGGGGCCATGCTCATCAGTCGCGAGGCCATTGAAAAGGCCTGTGAGATCCTGCGGGAAGATGATTTCTATCGTCAGGATGATCGCATCGTTTTTGGCGCCATCAAGGACCTCCATGAACGCAATGAGGCGGTTGACCTCGTTACGGTCATTGAGGAACTCCGCAAAAAGGGCAAGCTTGATGCAGTTGGCGGTTCACAGACCATCACTAACCTTTCCAACGCTGTTCCGACGGCGGCGAACGTGGAATACCATGCCAAGATTGTGGAGGAAAAATCCCTGCGCCGGCAGCTGATCAATGCGGCAACGGATATTGCGGCTACGGGCTATGAAGAAGATACCGACATTGCCCGGACCATCGACGAGGCAGAACAGAAGATCCTTTCTGTTGCCAACCGGACCCAAACCGGTGGGATTGTCAAAATCCGTGATATTGTGCGCGGCGCTATGGAACGCATCGAGGAACTATATGATTCAAAGGAAGCTTTTACGGGGCTTCCTACAGGATTTACGGATTTTGATAAGATGACGAGCGGACTTCAGCCGTCAGACCTCATCATTGTCGCTGCCCGTCCATCCATGGGTAAATCTTCCTTGGTGCTCAATATTGCGGAACATGTGGGAATCAAGGGTCATAAATCCGTTATCTTTTTCTCCTTGGAAATGAGCAAAGAGCAGCTGGTCCAGCGTATGCTCTGCAGTCAGGCTGGCATTGATGCTTCCCGTCTGCGGATTGGGCAGCTCCAGGATCAGGAATGGCCGAATCTCATTGCCGCTGCTGACCGGCTCAGCAATGCCAGTATCATGTTGGATGATACGCCGGGTATGACGGCGATGGAAATGCGGTCCAAGGCACGGCGCTGGAAGGCTGAAAACGGACTTGACCTGATTATTGTCGATTATCTGCAGCTCATGCAGGGCTCGTCGAAACGGGCCAGTGACAATCGTCAGCAGGAGATGAGTGAGATTTCACGGTCCCTCAAAGGCCTTGCAAGGGAACTGAATGTACCGGTCATTGCCCTCAGTCAGCTCAGCCGCAGTGTTGAGTCGCGGACCAGCAAGCGGCCGATGCTCAGCGACCTTCGTGAATCAGGAGCCCTCGAACAGGATGCCGATATTGTCTGCTTCATCTATCGTGACGATTACTATAATCCTGATACGGAACAAAAGAATGTGGCAGAACTCATCGTAGCCAAGCATCGTAATGGTCCGGTGGGAACGGTCAATCTCTTTTTCCAGAAGGATACGACACACTTTTTCGACCTTACGCCGGAGCATCTGGCCCAGATGGCCGACCAGCAAGGATGATTCAAGGGGACTGCACAGGCAGTCCTCTTTTTTTGAGGACTCATAATGTGAACGATTTTAGGAAAAAATCTATTTTTTGTTCAGAAGAAATAAATGGAGGACTTATGTCGCCGGAAAGGAAGAGCAGCCTTCATCTTTCTTGAATTTTCTCCTATTCTTATCTTAAGAAAAGTCAAGGTAAGTCCCATTCTTATATGAGAAGTCATTGCGACTCGTTCGGAAAAATGATACAATGAGAGGGCGGCCATAACGGTGCGCTGTATTGTCATGCAATGTTACAGGAAGCATTTTGCTAAGGAGGAAGTACTGTGATTCCACGTTATACGGGTAAAGAAATGGGGTCCATCTGGACGGAAGAAAATGAAGACCGGACCATGGTCAAGGTTGAGATTCTTGCCTGTGAAGCCATGAACAAATTGGGTATTGTCCCTGATGATGCTCTTCATGACATCCAGACCAAGGCTGATTTTGAACTGGATCGGGTCCATGAAATCGAAAAGGTGACAAACCACGATATCATCTCCCTGCTCACCAATGTAGCGGAACACGTAGGCGATGCTTCCAAATATATCCATAAAGGGCTTACGTCCAGTGACGTCAAGGATACGGCCATGGGTGTCATGATGAAGCATTCCTGCGAGCTTCTGATCGATCTGGAAAAGAAGCTCCATGAAGTCCTGAAACGTCAGGCCCAAACCTATCGGAACACGATCTGTGTGGGAAGAACCCATGGAATCCATGCCGAACCTATGACCTTTGGCCTGAAATTCCTTCTTTGGATGGATGAAACGGAACGCAACATCGAACGCTTGGAACTGGCGAAGAAATACATTTCTGTCGGTAAGCTCAGCGGTGCTGTCGGCACCTATTCCAATATCGATCCCTTTGTTGAAAAATATGTCTGCGAAAAATTAGGACTGGAACCGGTTCGCCTGGCTACCCAGGTCGTGCAGCGGGACCGTCATGCTTTTTATCTGACGACGATTGCTGTCTGCGGGGCTTCCCTTGAAAAAATGGCTACGGAAATCCGTGCCCTGCAGCGGACGGACATCCGTGAAGCAGAAGAATATTTTGCACCTGGACAGAAGGGTTCTTCCGCCATGCCGCATAAGCGCAATCCGATTACGTGCGAAAAGATCTGTGGCCTTGCCCGTGTGCTCCGCGGCAATGCCCAGGCTGCCCTTGAAAATGTGGCACTTTGGCATGAACGCGATATTTCCCATTCTTCCGTGGAACGGATTATTCTGCCGGACAGCACGATTCTTCTGGACCATATGCTCCGCAAGATGACCAATATTCTCGATAAGCTCCTTGTTTATCCTGATGCCATGATTCGCAACCTCAATAAGACGGGCGGTCTTATCTTCAGCCAGAACCTTTTGGTCGCTCTTGTTGGCAAAGGTGTCCTGCGCGAGGATGCCTACAAGTGGGTTCAGCGCAATGCCATGGCCCGCTGGCTGGAAGGGGCTGATTTCAAGACCAACGTTGAAGCCGACCCTGATATCGAAAAATACCTCACGAAAGAAGAAATTGAAGCCTGCTTTGAACCCAAGCATATGCTTAAGCATATTGATGATATCTACGCCCGCTATGGGATGTAAGATCTAGGTAAGGAGAACGTTATGTCATCTATCGTTGTAATCGGCTCCCAATGGGGCGATGAAGGAAAAGGCAAGATTGTGGATTTTTTGGCCCAGCGTGCCGATGTAGTGGTCCGTTATTCCGGCGGCTCCAACGCAGGCCATACGGTTGTTGTCAATGATGTTGCCTATAAACTGAGATTATTGCCAAGCGGCATCCTCTATAAGGATAAAACTTGCATCTTGGGTAACGGCGTTGTCATCAACCCCCGCGTCGTCCTGGAAGAAATCCGGGGCATGCAGGCCAAAGGCGTTGATACGACGAATCTGCTCATCAGTGACCGGGCCCATGTCGTCTTCCCCTATCATGAAAAACAGGATGAACTGCAGGAACTGGCTTTGGGGGCGAACAAGATTGGTACGACCAAGGGCGGGATCGGACCTTGTTACATGGATAAGTATGCCCGTACAGGGATTCGTGTCTGTGATCTCATGAACAAAGAGGTCCTTGCTGAAAAACTGAAACGGACCCTTTCCGCAAAAAACAAACTTTTTACGGAATACTACAAGGCAGAACCTTTGGCTTATGAACCGATGCTGAAGGCCTATCTTGAATATGCCGAAGCGCTCCGTCCCCATGTATGTGACACGAGTGTCGCCTTAGGAGACTTTTTTGACGAAGGAAGAAAGGTTCTTTTTGAAGGCGCCCAAGCCACTTTCCTTGATATCGATTATGGGACGTTCCCCTACGTTACAAGTTCCAACCCGACAGCCGGCAATGCGGCTACGGGCAGCGGCGTAGGCCCTCGTTTCATTGACCATGTAGTCGGTGTTGTCAAAGCTTATACGACCCGTGTTGGCGAAGGTCCTTTTGTCTGCGAACTTTTTGATACAGATGGCCCCGGTACGTATCTTAGGGAAACGGGCCATGAATTTGGGACCGTTACGGGCCGTCCCCGCCGCTGCGGCTGGCTCGATGCCTTTATGGTCAAATATGCGGCACGCATCAACAGCATGGACAGCTTAGCCATTACGCGTCTGGATATCCTTGATGGTCTGGATGAAATCAAGATGTGCACAGGCTGGGAAATCGACGGCAAGCCCATCAAATATATTCCGGCCGACCTTTCCATCCTGGCCAAGGCAAAACCTGTCTACGAAACCTTCAAGGGCTGGAAATGCGACATCAGCAGCGTCCGTTCCTATGAAGACCTGCCGCAGGAAGCGCAGACCTACCTGAACCGTCTGAGTGAAGTGGTCGGCGTTGAAATCGGCATTGTTTCCGTTGGTCCGAACCGTGATCAAACCTTTACCCTCAAATCCTTCTTTGAAGACTGAGGCTGGAGCGGGAAATTCCCCCTTGACAAAAGGCGGAAAAACCCGTTACAATATTAGGGCTGTGAAAAGCCAATGATTCACTAGCTCAGTTGGTAGAGCACCTGACTTTTAATCAGGGTGTCCCGGGTTCGAATCCCGGGTGGATCACCATTTGAAAAGGACTGCGAACCCCTTGCCTATTGGCAGGGGGTTCGTTTTTAGGTTCATGCTGCTGAAAAGAAAAATGAGACAGATAGAGGTTCTTGAGCTTTTCCCGGGATGGAAAAAGAAAAGGCACGAGGCGTTCCCTGTTTCCTCATGGAAAGAGCCATGAATTTTTGATGGCAGAAACCAATTTTTATCGACAGAACCGTCCCGTTGATGTATAATATCTATTATTTCACTAGGAAAGGAAGGACGGCGTATGACACGTGATGGCAGGGATCTTATCGTATTCCTTCTGCTGACGGTTCTTTTGATGGGCGGCATAATGATCTTGAAACCGGGTCAGGGCACGCTGCCTGCAGCCGATGTAACAACGACCGCAACACCCAAACAGCAAGCTAAATAAGGCAAAAAAGAAGGCAGGAACGTGGTTTGTTCCTGTCTTTTTTAATTTCTAGACAATTTGATCCAAGATGATACCAGTCATGGTGTCCGTATCAGCTTTCTTGAAGCCATCCTTGTAGAGGTCCGGTGTCCGCCAGCCGTCAAGAAGCGCCGCGTCGACAGCTTTTTCAATGGCTTGGGCGGCTGCTTCCTCTCCTAAGGCATAGCGAAACAGCATCGCCGCAGAAAGGATGGTAGCACAGGGGTTGGCGATTCCTTTACCAGCAATATCGGGAGCCGATCCGTGGATTGGCTCAAAGAGGCTTGTCTTTTCACCGACTGAGGCCGACGGCATCATACCGATGGAGCCGCCCAATACAGCCGCTTCATCGCTCAGGATATCGCCAAAGAGGTTGCTTGTCACGATGACGTCAAACTGGGTGGGACGGGCTGCCAGCTGCATGGCGCAGTTATCAACGTACATATGGTTCAGTGCTACATCGGGATAGGCCTTGTGCTCTTTTGTGACTGTGCGGCGCCAGAGCCGGCTTGTGGCAAGGACGTTGCTCTTATCGACGCTGGTGACCTTTTTGCGGCGGCCCTGGGCGGCCTTGAAGGCAAAGCGGCTGATACGCTCCACTTCGGGGACGCTGTAGTTTTCAAGGTCCCAGGCTCGTTCCACGCCGTCATGGATTTCCGATTCGCAGCGGTCACCAAAATAGATGCCGCCAATGAGTTCGCGCACGATGAGGACATCCGTGCCCGTCACGATATCGGGCTTCAAGGGCGAATAGGGCGCAAGGACAGGGGAGACATGGACGGGACGCAGGTTGACATAAAGCCCTAGAGCCTTGCGCAGGCCGAGGACGGCTTTTTCCGGCCGTTTGAGGGGATCTACATTGTCCCATTTGTCGCCGCCTACGGCACCAAAAAGGACCGCATCGGCGTTTTGGGCTGCTTCCACCGTTTCCTTGGGAAGAGGGTCCCCGCAGGCATCATAGGCGGTTCCACCGGCCATCTTTTGATCAAGGGAAAGGTCCAGGTGATAGATGGCTGCGGTCTTTTTGAGGACCTTTACCGCGGCGTCCGTAATTTCGCCGCCAATGCCGTCACCAGGGATAACAACGATCTTTTTTTTCATTGGGCATGCTCCTTTACATAGGCAATGAGCCCACCGGCCGAGGCAATGCCTTGGATGAAGTCCGGCAGGGGCGGCGCCTTGAAGGTGTCGCCTGTGGTCTTATCGGCAATGGTACCCGTGCTGATATCGACGCTTAGGATGTCTCCTTTTCGAATCTTTTTGACATCGTTGCCAATTTCCAGGACAGGAAGGCCGACGTTGATGGCGTTGCGGTAAAAGATCCGGGCAAAGCTTGCGGCAATGATGACGGGCACGCCCGATGCCTTGATGGCAATGGGAGCATGCTCGCGGGAAGAGCCGCAACCAAAGTTCCAGCCGCCGACCATGATATCGCCGGCCTTTACCTCTTTGGCAAAGCTTTCGTCAATGTCGACCATGCAGTGGGAGGCCAGTTCCTTGGGATCAAAGGAATTGAGGTAGCGGGCGGGAATGATGACGTCCGTATCGATATTGTCTCCATAGGTCCAAGTTTTTCCTTCGTATTTCATCTTATTTGACCTCCTTTGGGGCGGCAATCTTTCCTAAAATCGCACTGGCTGCTGCGACTTGCGGACCTGCTAGATAAACTTCGCTGTCCACGTGGCCCATGCGGCCCCGGAAATTGCGGTTTGTCGTCGATACGCAGCGTTCACCGGCGGCCAGGATGCCCATGTAGCCGCCCAGGCAAGGACCGCAGGTCGGCGTCGAAACAACGCAGCCGGCGTCGATGAAGGTATCGATGTAGCCTTTTTTCATGGCTTCCTTGTAGACTTCCTGGCTGCCGGGAATAACGATGCAGCGCACATCTGGATGGACAGTACGGCCTTCAAGGATCTTGGCTGCAATGGCAAGATCTTCCAGACGGCCGTTCGTGCAGGAACCGATGACGACCTGGTCGATGGGAATGTCTCCAAAGGTGCCAATAGCTTTGGTGTTTCCTGGCAGGTGGGGGAAGGCAACGACGGGGGTAAGGGCTGTTAGATCGATGGTCACGGTCCGTTTATAGACAGCGTCACTGTCTGCTGTAACAATTTCATAGTCTTCAACACGGCCTTGTTCGTAGGCCTTGGTCTTTTCATCGACGGGGAAGATGCCGTTTTTGGCGCCTGCTTCAATGGCCATATTGGCCATGGTGAAGCGGTCCGTCATGGAAAGCTCAGCAATGCCGTCGCCCGTAAATTCCAGGGACTGGTAGAGGGCCCCGTCGACGCCAATCATGCCGATAAGGGTCAGCATGACATCCTTACCCGTAATATCCGCCGGTTTTTTTCCTGTAATGATGACCTTAATGGCTTCCGGTACCTTGAACCAGCACGTGCCCGTTGCCATGGCAGCGCCCAGGTCTGTTGACCCCACACCGGTGGCAAAGCCGCCCAGGGCGCCGTAGGTGCAGGTGTGGGAGTCGGCGCCGATGGTGAGCATGCCCGGTCCGACAATACCCTTTTCCGGCAGAATGACGTGTTCGATGCCGGCTCGTCCAGTTTCATAATAATGGGTGATATGATGGGCTTTGGCGAAGTCACGGACAATCTTGGCAAGGCCGGCGGATTTAATGTCCTTGTTGGGAATGAAGTGGTCCGGGACAAGGACGATGCGGTCCTTATCAAAGACGGGGCGCCCAATCTTTTCAAATTCCTTGATGGCCGGCGGTGCTGTAATATCGTTTGCAAGGACGCGGTCGAGTCGGCAGGTGATGAGGTCACCTGGTTTAACGAGGTCCTTTCCTGCGTGTTTGGCGAGGATTTTTTGTGTCATGGTCATTCCCATCGTGCATACATCCTTTCTTTTACCCTAAATTTAGCGGGCACTGGCCGCTTGGTGGAAAGCATTGACTGCCTCTTCAGAGGAGATGAGGCCAGCGCCATAGACATGGTCCTTGGCGTCTTTGCGGCGGTTCAGGGCACTGATGAAGGCCTTGATGGAGGCCGTCATCGTATCCGTGTCGACGCCGGCACCCCAGGTTGTGACGCCTTTTTCATCTGTAATGCCAAAGTAGGCAATGCCCCGTGATTCAGCGACCCGGTCCAGGTCGTGTTCGCTGTACGTAAGGTCCGTCACGGTAAAGTGGAAAGCCCGGCAGAGGGCATCCTTGACGGCGTCGAGCTGGCCATTGCCGGCTCCTTCAAGGATCACGTCGCGGCCGGCAGCCCGGACGAGGACTTTGCCTTGCCATTTTCCGTCCTTCTTGCGGAAGAGCGTATCCTGCAGTTCAATGGGAAGGCTCTTATCGACGTAATGATCCTTAAAGAGATTGAAGATTTCATCGGGCTTCAATTCCTGGTGCTTATGATCGGAAACGTCTTTTACAAAGTAGCTGAAGTCTTCCCGCATCGCTTTTGGCATATCGATGCCATAGGCTGTTTCCATGATGTAGGCGACGCCGCCCTTGCCGCTTTGGCTGTTGATGCGGATAACATCGGCATCATAGGTGCGGCCCACATCGTGGGGATTGATATAAAGGTACGGGCACGTCCAGTACGGGTCATTGTGCTCCTTACGATATTTCATGCCTTTGGCAATGGCATCCTGATGGGAGCCGGAGAAGGCGGCAAAGACAAGCTTTCCGGCGTAGGGCTGACGCTCACTGACATGCATGCGCGTTACTTCCTCATAGGTCTTTACAAGGTCCGGCATATTGGAAAAATCAAGCTGCGGATCGATGCCCAAGGCATAGAGGTTCATGCCGATGGTGACGATGTCCGCGTTGCCTGTCCGTTCGCCGTTGCCAAAGAGCGTTCCTTCTACGCGGTCCGCACCGGCGAGCATGGCCATTTCTGCATCGGCAACACCAGTGCCGCGGTCATTGTGGGGATGGACGGAAAGGACAACGGCATCACGGTAGGAAAGGTTCTGGGAAAGATAGGCCACTTGGGCGGCAAAGATATGGGGCATGGACATCTGCACCGTCGATGGCAGGTTGATGATGACCTTCCGGTCTGGCTGCGGTTTCCACACGTCGAGGACTGCGTTGCAGACTTCCAGGGCGTATTCTGGTTCCGTCCCCGTAAAGCTTTCTGGTGAATACTCAAAGCGGTAAGACGCGTGGGCTTCTTCCGTGAGGCGCTGCAAAAGACGCGCCCCATTAACGGCAATTTCCTTGATTTCCTCCTTTGATTTGTGGAAGACTTGCTCCCTTTGCGCGACGCTCGTCGAATTGTAGACGTGGACGATGGCGCTTTTGACGCCTTTCAGGGCTTCAAAAGTCTTTTTGATGATGTGTTCCCGTGCCTGGGTGAGGACCTGGACCGTCACATCGTCAGGGATGAGATCATGGTCAACCAAATAGCGGAGGAAGTCATATTCCGTTTCTGACGCGGCAGGAAATCCGACTTCAATTTCCTTGAACCCCATGGCGACGAGGGTCTTGTAGAAGCGAATCTTCTCTTGGAGGCTCATGGGAATCACGAGGGCCTGGTTGCCGTCGCGCAGGTCCACGCTGCACCAAATAGGGGCTTTTTTGGGCGCGTCGGCCATGGCCCAGCTCATATCGACGACAGGGGGCAGATAATAGCCCTTTTTGTAAGCTTCTACATGTTTCATGATGATGTCCTCCTTACAGGCAATAAAAAAATCTTTCTTCTCTCTTTGTGAGAGACGAAAGATTCAAATCTTGCGCGGTACCACTCCACTTCACACCATTTGGTGTGCCCTTAGCCGGTACGGATGACGTGTCCATCGATACCGCCCTGATTGATAACGGTCAGGAGCCGGCTTCCCCTACTGTCATGCGCGGGTTCAGGAAAGCTGCTCAGGGATCAGTTCGGTTTCGGTCCGCCGCTGCCTTGCACCACCCGGCAACTCTCTGGAGGTTTTCCTGAAACGTACTCTTTCCCTTCAATGCATCTCTTGCTTTGAAATTATGGTTCAGATAGTATCATGAAAAAAGACAAAAATCAAGAAAAATTTTAAGGATAATACTAAAGCATGCTTTTTGCAAATAAAAGTGTAACCTATAATACAACTGGCCTTGATGAGCCAAAGAAAAGGCATGCAGGCGGGGCCTAATGAAAGGGGGCTGCCCAAAGGGGCAGCCCCATCCAGTTATTTTTTTTGTGGGGAGGGATTGGTTCGCATCTCAATTTCAAAGATGTTGATGACCTCAGCATCAGGACAGGCAACACGGAAACGGTTTCCCTTCATGCCGGGAAGGGTGCCGCCGTAGCGGAGAATATCGATATAGGGAAAGAGGGCATGCTGGGCCATGGGGCACAGGCGGCCCCGGTCATGGTCCCAGGACAGTTCCATACCCTTTACATGGCCGTGGTGGCAAGGGGCCTCCCCTTTTTTATCAACGACACGAATGATGATTTCACAGCGTTTTGTCATCTTACACCATCTTTTCTGGATGGAAATGGGCATCAAAGTCCGTTTCTGTCATGTAGCCCAATTCGAGGATGGCTTCCTTGAGGGAAAGATCCTTCTTGTGGGCCAGTTTAGCGACTTCCGCCGCCTTTTCATAGCCGATATAGGGGGTCAGGGCCGTAACTAGCATGAGGGAGCGGTGGAGGTTTTCCTTCATCTTAGCTTTATTCGCCTTGATGCCGAGGGCGCAGTGGATGCGGAATGATTCCATGGCGTCTCCCAAAAGCCGCACGGACTGGAGGAAGTTATAGATTGTAACGGGAAGAAAGACATTCAACTGGAAGTTTCCTTGGGACGCGGCGAACCCAATGGCTGCATCATTGCCCATGACTTGGACGGCAACCATGGTGACAGCTTCGCATTGGGTGGGGTTGACCTTGCCCGGCATGATGGAAGATCCTGGTTCATTGGCGGGAATGGTGATTTCGCCAAGTCCGTCCCGGGGTCCGCTGGCCAGCCAGCGCACGTCGTTGGCAATCTTCATGAGATTGGCGGCTAAGGCCTTGAGGGCGCCGTGACTGAAGACCATGTCGTCAAGGCTTGTGAGAGCATGGAACTTATTGGGGGCGGTTTTAAAGGCATAGCCTGTATTTTGGGCGATATAGGCGGCAACGGTCCGATCAAAGTCTTTTGGTGCATTAAGCCCTGTCCCGACGGCCGTTCCTCCTAGCGCCAGTTCAAGGAGCCCTTTTTCTGAGGTCTTGAGTTCATCACGGCTGCGTTCAAGCATGGTTCGCCAGCCCGAGATTTCCTGGGAAAAGGCAATGGGAACCGCATCCTGGAGATGGGTCCGGCCTGTTGTGACAATGCCCCGATGTTTCTTTTCAAGGTCCTTGAAGGTCTTTATGAGCGCGTCAAGGCGAGGAAAAAGATGTTCTTCGATGCCCTTTATGGCGGCAATGTGCATGGCCGTCGGGAAGGTATCATTTGAGCTTTGGGATTTATTGACGTCGTCATTGGGGTGAAGGCATGTCTTTTTGGCAAGCTCATTTCCCCTGTGGGCAATGACTTCGTTGATGTTCATGTTGCTCTGGGTGCCGCTTCCGGTTTGCCAGACCGCAAGGGGAAAGTTGCCGTCGAGACTGCCGTCAAGGATCTCTTCGCAGGCTTTTTCAATGAGTACGGCTTTTTCCTTAGGGAGCGTTCCCAGCTCACAGTTTGCTTGGGCTGCTGATTTTTTGAGGATGGCGAAGGCGGAAATCACTTCAGGCGGCATCTTTTCCGTGCCAATGCGGAAGTTCTCAAAGCTGCGCTGCGTCTGGGCACCCCAATATTTATCGCAGGGGACGAGGATTTCCCCCATGGAATCATGTTCTTTCCGAAGGGCAGGGCCCTTTGCCGACTTTTTTGTATCGCTCATGATGATCGACCTCCCTTTTTTGTCTTTGTCCTGCCATTGTATCATATCCCGCAGGCTTTGCCGTGAAAAATTGGAGCCCTGCATTCTCTTTTACACATTTCTGCTGCTTTTTCAGGATTCCAAAATATTTTTCTTGCCCTATTGCTGCCTTTTCGCCTACAATGGAACCTATCAGCATGTTGGAAAGGAGCTTTGGTATGGATCTTGCGGCCTATCTATCTTATTGTTTTGTCATGAGATTTACTCCCGGTCCCAATAATCTCATGAGCCTTGCCCAGAGCCGAGAGCGGACTTTTCGAGGCGCCCTGCCTTTTTTGCTGGGACTTCATGTTAGTCTCTTTTCTATGTGTACGGTCATCTATCTATTTATTCATGCCTTGGAAGATATCCTGCCTTTGATGGATCTTCCCCTGCGCATCTTGGGAGCCCTCTATCTTGTGTATCTGACGGTGCGCCTTTTCATGAAAAACGGAGGGAAAAAGACAAAGACCATTGATTCCAAACGGCTCTTTTTCTCCGCCTTGCTCCTGAATTGGACCAATGTCAAAGTCGCTCTCTTCATGATGGTGGGCTATACGTCTTTTCTGCTTCCCGGTGGAGGCGGCCCTGTTTGGACCTTTCTTCTCGGCATGGTCATGAACCTTATGTGCAGTGCAGCCAATTTTACTTGGGCCCTAGGCGGCTCCCTCTTGGACCGCTTCTTCAAGGCTCACGAAAAGCCTGTCTCTTTGATGATTGCGTCCTTGCTTCTCTATTCTGCCGCAAAGATCCTTTTCCCCAGTCTCTTTTAGGACTGGGGACTTTCGTTAATGGCTGCAAGACGTCGGCTGAAGATCCATCTGGCTAGGAAGAAGGTCGCCATCTCCGCTGCTGTCTGGCTTTCAATAAGGCCCATATAGCCGAGAAAAGCACCCATGGCATGCATCAAGGGGATGTAGATGATGGCTTGGCGCAAGGCTGCCACAAGAAGGGTTATTCTGCCGTCTCCCAGGGCTTGGAGGGAAAAGGTGATGTGGAAATTAAGGAAGGCAAAGGGCGAGGCCAGACAGCGGAAACGTAGGAAGAGAGCCCCTAACGCAAGGGTCTCAAGGCCGATGGCACTTTCTGGCTTGGCCGCAATGAAAAGGCTTGCAATGGGAACCGCGGCGAGCTCATAAAAGAGCACGCAAAGGAGCGAAAAGAGAAGGCCCGCGCGGCGCGCCATCTTGATGAACGCCTTCATGCGTATGAATTTTCTGGCCCCATAATGATAGGCCACAAGGGGCAGCATGCCTTGGCAGATGCCAAGGCCTGTATTGAGAGGGATCCGTTCAGCCTTCATGACGATGCCAAGGGCCGCCAGGGGCGCGTCGCCAAAGCCTGCCATGAGGTGGTTTAAAAAGAGGTTTGATGTATCAAAAAGCAGGTTCGTAAGGGCTGAAGGAAAACCCACGGAAAGGACGGAACGAATCTTCTCCTTGCTGGGCAATCCTTCAGGAAAGGTATAGGCAAGACAGCTTTTCTTTGCAGTTTTTACGAGAGATAAGAGAAAGTAGCCTAGGGAAATCAGGTTTGAAAGGAGGGTGGCAAGGGCCGCCCCTGTCAGTTCCTCTCCTTGAGGAAGGAGAACGAACATGAAGAGGGGGTCAAGGATAATATTGAGGATGGCTCCTAGGGAAAGGCCAAAACTTGCTTTTTTGGCAAAGCCGACGCTTCGGAAAAGCTGGGCCAAGGTGCCTGATAGGACGGTCGGAAGGGTACCTAAGGTGACGACAAGAAAAAGGTAGGTCTCCGTATAGGCGTAGGTGGCAGGGGATGCTCCTAAAAGAACCAAGATGGGGCGGCGCAGGAAATAGAGGGTGAGGGAAAAAACAAGGGCCCCTGCAAGGCTTCCATAAAGGGAAAAGGCGCTTACCTGACGGGCACTTTTTTCGTCTCCTTCCCCAAGACAGCGGGACATGAGGCTGCCTCCGCCGACACCAAAAAGGTTGCTCAAGGCGACTGTAATGGCAAAGACGGGAAAAACCAGAGATACGGCGGCAATCATATACGGATTGCCTGTACGGCCGACAAAAAAGGCATCGGCGAGATTATAGATAAGGGTAATAAGCTGACTGATAATGGTTGGAATGGCCATGGCCGCAAGGGCTTTTGGCACCGAGGCTTCTTCAAAAAGGGCCTGGTTTTGGTCACGAAGAGACATAGGGAACGCTCCTTTCAGGTTCAGCTCCTATTGTAGCATGGAAAAAAGAAAAGAGACTGCGGAAAAAATGAGCGGTTCATTCCTTCGCAGTCTCTTTTTGTGCCGTCTTAGGCTTCGCCAAAATACTCCTTGAGTGTTTCCATGCCCGTCCGGTAGGTCGGAATGCCGCCTATGGCCATGCGGGCGTGGGTCTTGATTGCCCAAGGGATAAAGGAGCGCCCTCTCTATGAAAAAAGAGCCTGCGAGAATAGGGGGAACATTTCTTCGCAGGCTCGCGTTTGTTTATTCATTATGGGTTTATTACGTTATTGGCAAGAACCGTGACTTTGATAACATAATGGTTATACAGCCTCAAGGTTTTTATTCCATTAGCTTCTTGCCTGATAGCTGGGCGCTGGAGGTGACGACACGTGGTTAGGAGGGGAAGCGCCCAGGCGTCAACTATCGTAAATCGTGAGACGGGCTATCGTACGATACGGCATGAGCCCCTTGCCTCATATCGATCCTTTTTTAAAGCAAGGGGCTCACGTGCTACATCAAATCGGAGCGATTTTTGCTTCGAGTGGATTTAATCCTATAGACTGTGCAGTAAAGCGTCGGCAAAAAGAGCAGGGTGAGGGCCGTAGCTCCCGTAAGGCCGCAGGCCATGGCAATGGCCATGGCGTTCCAGAAGGGACTGGCAAACATAGGGACAAGACCCAGGATGGTTGTGAGCGCGGCCAGCATGATGGGACGGAAGCGCACCAGGGAGGCCTCGACAACGGCTTCGTAAGGTGTCATGCCAGCTTCTTCATGGAGGTCAATCTGCTGGATGATGACCATGGAGTTGCGGATGACCGTGCCAATAAGGGCAAAGGAACCTACTTCTGCCATAACACCCATGGGTGCATTGAAAAGGAGCAGTCCCAGGGCAATCCCGGTAATGCACAGGGGCGCCGTTGCAAGGATGACAAAGAGCTTGCGGATGTCTTTCATTTGGAACATGAGAAGGATCAGCATCAGCACGAGCATGCCCGGGATTGGTCCCAGAAGGTACTGGGTGGCCTGCGTGCTGCTTTCCAGTGGCCCATCGATGGCAATGGTAACGCCTGGCGGGAGGCTTTCCCGAAGGCCTTCCATATCTTTCCAGATGGTTTTTGCCACGTCATTTCCTGTAACCCCTTTGCCGACATCTGCACCGATGGTAATGGTGGGCTGCAGATTGCGGCGCCAAATCATGTTGTTTTCCATAGTCGGGGTGATACGGGCTACCTGCGAGAGCGGAATGGAGCCCGATGCGGTGGGAATGGTGATGGCCTCCATGTCGCTTAAGGAATTGCGGTCCTTTTTGTCAAGCTGGAAGACCAAGGGTCGGATTTGGTCGCCGTCATAATACTGGGCGAAGGAATATCCGGAGACATTGGCGTATAGGACACTAGCTACCGTACTTCTTGTCAGGCCCAATTGCTTGAGACGGTCATTATCGATTTCAATCTTGACCGCCGGGGCCTTTTCCATCCAGTCGAAGATGGTCATGGTGACATTGGGATTCTTTTCCATTTCATCCCGAACCTTAGCTGCATAGGTACGGCATAGATCCGCTGTCGGGGCGGAAACACGGAACATGACGGGATAATCCTTCGGCGGTCCGAGAGGAATCGACTTGGAATAGGCTGTTACTTCCGGCAGCTCCATTTTGATGATCTTATCAATCTTTTTGGCAACGCGTTCCCGGGCCTTAACGTCCTTTGCAACCGTGACGAGCTGGGCATAGTTGTCACGGGGCTGGACGGGATTTAGAACGAGAATGAAACGAGGGGAACTTTTGCCGATATAGGCCGAATAGTGATCGACATCAGGGTCACCGTCGATCGCCTTCATGAGGGTATTCATGGCACGGTCACTTTCCTTGATGCCGGCGCCTTCGGGGAGGTGAAGCTCTGTAATGACCTCAGGACGCACCGATTCGGGAAAGAACTCCTGTTTGACGAGGGAGAGAAGGCCTATGGACCCCAGCAGGCAGGTGAGGGAGCCGGCGATGACCGTCTTGCGGTGGGCCAGGCACCAATCGATGATACGGCGGAACTTATTGTAAAAAGGTGTGTCATAACTTTCCTGTTCAATCACTTTAGGCCTGATCCATTCATAGCCCAAGGTGGGGGCAACGGTTTGGGAAACAAACCAGGAGAACATGAGGGTCATGGTGATGACCGGGAAAAGGGAGCCCGCAAATTCCGATACATTTGAATTCGCAAAGGCAATAGGAAGAAAACTGGCACAGGTGATCATGGTCCCAAAGCAAAGGGTCATGCCGTTTGTCTTAAAGGCGTAGGTGGCTGCTTCAAGGCGGTCCATGCCTTCGCTCATCTTGACTTCCATGAGCTCGACAACGACAATCGCGTCATCAACGAGCATTCCAAGGGAGATGATCAGGGCCCCTAGGGAAATCTTGTGCAGATCGATTCCCATGAGGTACATCCCTACAAAGGAGCCCATAAGGACAAGGGGAATACAGACGGAAATGACATAGCCGCATTGGCGCCCCATGGAAAAAAGGCTCACAACAAGGACGATGAGGATGGCTTCATAGAGCCCTTCCGTAAATTCACTGATGGAGTCCTCAACAACCTTGGGTTGGTTAGCTACTTGGGAAAGATCCATTCCCAAGGGCAGTTCTGCCTGCATTTTTGCTGTCAGTTTTTCTAAATTATGGCCCAAGGTAATATTATTGCCGCCATCTTTCATGGAAATGGCGATGCCGATAGCTTCTTTGCCGTTGGCATACATCTTGGGTTCAGGCGGGTCGGGGTATTCCTGGGTTACGCTGGCAATATCCCCCAAACGGAAGGTCCGTCCGCCTTGTGTAATCAGGATGCTGCGGATTTCATCAAGGGCCTTTGTCATGCCTGTAACCCGAATCTGGACGTTGTCCCCTTTGGCATCGACAGTTCCTGTGGCCGCCATGGCCGTTTCACCGCGGATGGCGCTGGTGACGCTGTCAAGGGAAAGTCCCAGCTCGGCGAGTTTGGTATTGGACATGCGGATGTAGATGTTCATGGGCTGCTCACCAATGAGTTCCACTTTGGATACATCGGGAACGGTGTAAAACTGGCGCTTTAGCTCTTCAGCCTTGGCGCGCAGGTCTTCCTTGGAGAAGCTGTCCGATGTGAGAGCATAGATATTGCCGTAGACATCATCAAAACGATCATCGAAGTAAGGCCCATAGATGCCGTCCGGCAGTTCTGACTGATGATCGATGACATAATTGCGAACTTCCAGCCAATGTTTGCGAACCTCGCTGTTGGGGACCTGTTCTTTTAGGATGACGTTTACGACTGAAACGCCGGGGCGGGAATAGCTCGTAATATAGTCGATGTCCGGTGTGGCTTGGACCATCTTGTCCAGCTTGCTGGTCACAAGTTCCTGCATTTCATCCGCCGTGGCCCCGGGCCAGGCCGCGGAAATGACCATCTGGCGGACGACAAAGTTTGGGTCTTCACTGCGGCCCAAACTGTGGAAGGAAAAGATGCCGGCGATGAAAATGAGAACCGTAAAGAAATAGACGACTTGCCGGTGCTTGACGCACCAACGGGATAAATTGAAGTTCATCAGGTGTCACTTCCTTCCACTTTGACCTCCATCCCTTCCTTGAGTTTGCTGATGCCGCCCGTGACGATGCAGTCGCCTTCTGTCAGGCCATCGGTAATCGTAACCGTGTCATCTTCGTAACTGCCCAAGGTAACAGGATGCAGAAAGACGCGGCCATCCGTGACAACCCAGATGCCAGTTTTCCCGGCAGCTTCATAGAGGGCGGAACGAGGAACCATGAGGGCGGCTGTGCCTTTTTTCATTAAAGCCACTTTTGCGGTCATACCAAGCTGCGCCCCTTGAGGCATTTCCGTGAGGGAAACCCGGACCTTGTAGGTCTTTGTAGCAGGGTCTGCCATGGGGGAGATGTAACGGACCGTACCTGCTGCTTCTTCGTTATGAAGGGCCCAGAAAGTTACCGTGACGGGAGTTCCTGGTGCAATGGACGCAAGTCGGCTTTCGGGAACGAAAATCTCCACTTCCCGCTGTCCGTCCTGAATGACGGTTGCCATGGGGCTTCCCGCTGTGGCTACTTGTCCCACTTCGCCGGAAAGGGCGGCTACGACGCCGTCATGATCGGCCGTAAGTTCTGTATAGCTGAGCTGGTTCTGGGCCGTTTGGAGACTGGCTGATGCCTGGGAAAGGGCGGCACTGGCGGCTTCTTCCTCGGTCCGATACTGGTCCCACAAGGAGGCGCTGACGGCTCCCTCTTCATAGAGGGCTTCGTAGCGGCTGGCATTGTCGCGGGCAAGCTTGGCTCGGCTGGCGGCGGCATTTACGGCTGCTTCAGCGTTCCTGACTTGTTCCCTTACATCCTTTGGATCAATGGTCATGAGGACGTCGCCGGCTTTTACCGTATCGCCGAGGTTTACGAGGCGTTTGGTGATGCGCCCGTTTACCTGGAAGGAAAGGACGGATTCATATTTGCCTCGGACTGTGCCAGGATAGGTGTAGGTCCCACTCGTTTCATCCGTACCGACCGTTATGGTCCTTACATAAGGAATGGTCTTGGCGGTCTTGGGTGGGAAAAGGATCTGGTAGAGAGCGCGCCCCAAAAGGATGAGGAAGAAGAACGCGGCAATCAGGGCAATCCGTTTTTTATGATGGGCCATATAGGCTTTGATTTGATTCATGGCTTGGGACTCCTTTCTGCTCTTTTCATGGGTGTCATGACAAAATCGATGAGTTCATCGAGGACTTCTTCTGTTGGTCTATGATCGGGGTTAAGGGGAGTTGCCCGGTCCTTGACAAGGTAGAGGGTTTCCGTAATGGATTCCACCGTAAAGACGATATGGGAAAGCGCCCTCTCATCGGGAAATGGGTTCAGGAGACCTTCTTCGGCAGCCTTTTGGAAAAGGGATTTCAAATAGTTCCCCATGGAAAGGATCCGCTGCCAAACCGTATCATCAAGAAGGCCCGAGGGCATGATGAGTTCCTTGTAGCAAAGATCGAGATGGCCTGACGGATCAAGCTGGGTACGGAGCAGGGCCTTTAGGAAATAATGAATTTTTTGCAGGGAATCAAGAGGGGTCTCTTTCGTTTCCTGCTTGAGGTCATCAATGATCGAGAGCTGTCGGTCCACGACAGCGCGGTATAGGTCTTTCTTGCCTCCAAAGTAATAGGAAATAAGGGCGGGACTGCAGCCGGCCTTTTCTCCTAGTTCCTTGATGGTGACGGGATAATACCCTTTTTGTGTAAACAGCGCTTCCGCCGCTGTAATAAGGGCCCTGATCGTAAGGCTGGGATCCCTTTTTTTCATGGCAATCTTCCTTTCTATTAATTGATTAATTGATTAATTAATTAATAGTATACCACTCCTTTTTTGTTTTGTAGAGTAGGAAAGAGGCTAGGGGCTACCAAAAATGAAAAAACTTGTTATAATAAAAAGGAATTTACAAACAAAAGTTTGAATAATGGAAAGAAGGCGACCTATCATGAAGTTACTACATCCAGCAGCGCTGTTTTTGACCTTTGTCCTTACTGCGGGAAGCGCGGTGGCTTTTGCAGCCCCGGATCTTACGGAAGCCCTAAAAAAAGACGGTGGCGGTCCAGCTGCCTATCTTCATCAATTCGATCAAAAGGATTCCCCCTATTATGTCCATCCTGATTTTTACCGGATGAAGTCTCACGGCTCATTGCTTCTCCTTTCCCACTACCGGACGCATCAGCAGGAGACGGAATATACCTGCGGCCCGGCAGCGGCACTTACGGTCGCTGACTATTATCTTGGCAAATCGCCTCATAGTGAAATGGAAATCGCCCGCATCATGGAAACGCATCCGTGGGGAATGGAAGATGTAGGAACAAATACAAGGGGAATGGTGCGTTATTTTACCGGTATGGGCTGGACGGTCCATTCTTCCCTCACGGATGGTTCCCCGGAAACCTATGAGGCCTTTGTGGCCTTTGTGAAGCAGAACCTTTCCCAAGGCATTCCTATTATGGTTGAAAATGTGGATTGGGGCGGTCATTGGCGCGTTATTATCGGGTTTGATTCCCTTGGAGATGACAAGGGGGCCAATGATGTCCTGATCATGGCCGATCCCTATGACACAACCGATCATTTGCAGGATGGCTACGGCATTGTCCCCAGCCAGCGCTTTTATTATACGTGGTTTGATGCTAAGCTCTTTCGCCCTGGTGAAGCGGATCGGCAGTGGCTGACAGCTGTCCCGCCCCAAAAACTGAAGAAAGGAACGCATTGATATGGAATTGCTCCTTCTTGCCCTCTTGTTGGGGGCCCTCCTTTTTACCATCATCCTGCTCTTCCAGATGCAGCGTTCGCTCCGGGAACGGGATGCCTACGAGGCCGAGGTAGCCCGGCAGAATGCAGAACAGCTGCGTTCGAGCCTTGATCAGAAGGTGACCTTGTCCATGAGCGTTGTCAGCGACCGACTTCAGCAGGTGAGCCGCAGCTTGGGAACGCTCCAGAGCCTTTCCCAGAATGTAGGGGATCTTAAGAAGGTGATGGGGAATGTCAAAAATCGCGGCATTTGGGGTGAAATGCAGTTGGCGCGCCTGCTTAGCGATATGCTGGCCCCTGATCAGTATGGAACGAATGTAGCCATCCGGCCAAGAAGTCAGGAACGGGTGGAATTTGCCATCTGTCTTCCCGGGAAGGATGGAAAGACGCCTGTCTGGCTTCCTATTGATGCAAAACTGCCCCAAGAAGATTACCTGCGTCTTCTGGAAGCCCGTGAAACGGATGATGAAGATGCCGCGCAGCAGGCCTTAAAAGGATTGGCGGCCCGGGTAAAGCAGGAAGCCCGGGATATTCGGGATAAATATATTGCCCCGCCGTACTCAACGGATTTTGGCATCCTCTATCTGCCCCTTGAAGGGCTCTTTGCGGAAGTGACCTCTGTGCCCGGCCTTTTGTCGGAACTGCAGCAGAAATATCGCGTGACCGTGGCCGGTCCAACAACGCTTGCTGCACTCATCAACAGCCTGCTCATGGGATTTAGGACCCTGATGGTGGAGAAAAAGACGAGTGAAGTCTGGCGTTTTGTTGTCAGGATCCAGCAGGATATGGAAAGCTTTGATCTTGCTGTGGACCGGGCCCAGAAAAAAATAGACGATGCGGCTTCTGCCTTGGAGGCCGTATCCCAGCGTTCCAAAATCCTGAAGGACCATCTTGCCCGAGCCGAAAAATTTTCAAATGCTCTTGACAAACAAAACGAAAGAAACTAAAATACAGAACATAAAGTTTAAAACATTTAATTAATATCATTAAAATTATTGATGAAGGAGAATAGTACAGGTCTCCCATCCTCCAAGAGAGCCGCGATAAGGTGGAACGCGGCAGGGTGGGTCTTGGAATCCGCTCCGGAAATGATAGGGAAAGAACCTATCCGGGCAGTGCGGCCGTTACCCCGTTTGAAGGCCCATTGGGTAAAACAAGGTGGCACCACGTGAGAGCTTCTCCCGTCCTTGGCGACTGTTGTCGCAGGGATGGGAGTTTTCTTTTTACGGGCGCCGAGAGGAGGAAGCATCATGGAAAAACAAAAAGTGCTTGTCGCGGAACGGATCTCGGATAAGGGGGTGGTCTGCCTAAAGGCTGAGAAGGCCCTTGATGTGACCGTTGATTTTGACATCAAGCGGGAGGATCTCTTACAGGTCATTGGGAATTATGATGCCCTCATTGTCCGCAGCGTGACAAAGGTCAACGAGGAGCTGTATGATGCGGCAAAAAAACTCAAGGTGATTGGCCGGGCTGGCAATGGTGTGGATAATATCGATCTTGACGGTGCCACCAAACGGGGCATCATTGTGGTCAATACGCCGGAAGCCAATATCATTTCGGCCGCTGAACATACCATCGGTCTCCTGCTTGCAAGCTGCCGCAATACGGTCCGGGCCAACAAGATGCTCGAAGAAGGCATCTGGGAACGCAAGGACCTCAAAGGCAGCGAGCTCTATCATAAAACGCTTGGCATCATTGGGCTTGGCCGCATTGGGGCTCTTGTTACAAAGCGCATGCATGCCTTTGATATGCGCGTCATTGCCTATGATCCTTATATCCCTGATTCCCGTTTTCAGCGCCTTGGTGTGGAAAAATGTGAGACCTTGGATGATTTGCTGAAAGAAGCGGATGTCATTACCATCCACACGCCTAAGACGGAAGAGACGGTCAATATGCTGGGCGCGGCTGAATGGAAGAAGTGCAAGAAAGGTGTTCGCGTCGTCAACTGTGCCCGCGGCGGGCTTTACAATGAACAGGACCTTGCCGAAGCAGTGAAGGAAGGAATCGTAGCAAGCGTCGGGCTTGACGTTGTGGTGGATGAACCCAATCCCATCTCTCCCCTCATCGGGATGCCTCAATGCGTTGTGACGCCCCACCTTGGGGCCAGCACTTTTGAGGCTCAGGATAAGGTGGGCCTTGCCATAGCCGAGGAAGTCATCAATGTCCTTGGCGGCAAGATGGTTCCCAACGCCGTGAACCTTCCTGCCATTGCGGCAACGGAACTGGAAGATCTGCGGGGCTACCTTGCACTGGGGGATGCCTTGGGAAAACTTTACTATCAATTGAAAAAAGCACCGGTGGACCGGCTGGAGATTGTTTATGAAGGGGCCGCGGCCCAGCAGGAGACGCAGATGGTGACCCGCAGCATCCTTCAAGGTCTCTTGTCACCGGTCCTGCGGGAACGGGTCAATATGGTCAATGCTGAACTGGCCGCTGAAACGCGGGGCATTACTGTGACAGAAGGTAAGGTCAAGGGGGAGGGCCGCATGAACCGAGTGGCTGTCCGCATTGGGGCTGGTAAGGAGAGCTTTACGGCAGCTGGCATGGTGACGCCGGATAATCAGCCTCATATTACGGAAGTCGAGGGCTATCAGTTCGATACGATTCCGGCGCCTTACATGATTTTTGCCCGCAATGATGATAAACCGGGGATGATTGGTCAGATTGGGACCCTTTTGGGCGCCGGACACGTCAACATTGCGACCATGCAGGTCAGCCGTAAGAAAAAAGAAGGGACTGCCATGATGGTACTCACCGTCGACAGCGCGGTCGATGGGGCTACCCTTGAGATTGTACGGAACCTTGACGGTATCAGTGATGCCCAGTTGGTCCGCCTCTGATCGGAACTGCAAAAAAGGACTGGAAGAGAAGGAAAATCCTTCTTTTCCAGTCCTTTTTCAAGGTTAGTCGATGTCCGCCATCTCCATTCTTTTGAAGCGGGTGGACACAAGGTCGAGGAAATCCTGCTCCATCTGGGAAGGTTTGGTCTCTTTTTTTCGAATGGCGCCAAAGCGGAACCGTTCCTCGCAGCCAAGGAGCGGTACGGAGATGACACCGTAGAGGGAATCTTGGTCCCGGAATTCCATGATGCCCACAGTAAAGAAATTGGTTCGCGACAGGAGGCGCATCTGTTCCTGACGGTCATTGACGTAGATGATCTTGCGGGCGTTGTTCAGGTCGATGGGGCCTGATTCCGTCGTCAGATGATAGATAAAATCCTCATACTGGCCAATGTAGCGGACAAAGCCGTAGTCGACAAGTTCTCGGATGTCGATACCATGGCGTCCAACGGTGCGGATGAGTTCATGTTCCGAGGAAAGGCATACATAAGGCCGAAAGGTGGCAAGGGGTTCATAGATAAGGCCCTGCTCCTCAAAGTTCCTAGCAAGATCGTCCGCCTCTTTTCCGGCCATATGAAGGATGCCGATGTTGGAGCGGTTTTCCTTTACATCTTGGACGACATCGAGGGTGGCTCCTTCACAGAGCCGGCCCGTAAAACTGTCAATGTCCTGATAGCGTCGGCAAATCTCGTTGTAGCACTCTGCTGTATGGGAAAATCGGGTCATGCTTACATTGAGGCAGCTTTTTTCGATGCGGTGGGCATTCACCATGTTCTGGAGGCGGTCCATTTCCTTGAGGATGACCTGACAGTGGAGGAGGATGCGCTGACCGTCGACAGTGAGTTTTGTCCCGTGGCTGGTTCGGCGGAAGAGGGTAAGCCCCATTTCCTTTTCCAGCTGGCGGATGATGTGGCTCAGCTGGGGTTGGGAAATATAGGCGGCTTTGGCTGCTTGGGTAATGGAGCCGTATTTGGCGACGGCAGCAAAATAGCGTAAATTATTTGTATCCATGGTGATTTCCTTTACTCATTGGTTCCGATGCTGTGATATGGCTATTATATCATAGGAATGAGGGGGAAAGAGATTTTCATGAGGGCCATTTATAAATGCAATACCCCACATGCAGCATTCCAATTATCGCTGATGCCCCCGTTTTCATTATAATAGAAATGAAAATATTCGAACTATTGTTAAAACAGTGAAAAGGAAGTGCGAACATGGTAGAAATCCTTGATGCAATCGACAGTGTCCTCTATTATCCCATCCTGCTTGTGGTCATGGCCGCGGCCGGTCTTTATTTCAGCCTCCGCATGGGATTTGTACAGATTCACCGGCTCCCCGAGGGGATGCGTCTTGTCATGGCAAAACCGACGGATGAAAAGGGGACGAGCCCTTTTCAGGCGCTGATGGTCTCTTCGGCTGCCTGCGTTGGAACGGGCAACATTATCGGAATCTCTACGGCAATCTGCCTCGGCGGTCCTGGCGCCGTCTTCTGGATGACCGTCATGGCCCTTATTGGGGCCGCATCATCTTTTGTGGAGTGCACCTTGGCGCAGATCTATAAGCGGAAAAATTCCGATGGGACAAGCTATGGCGGACCGGCTTATTACATCGAAGATGCCCTCCACAACAAGACCCTTGCCACGGCTTTTGTTGTCTTTCTGCTTCTGACCTATTCTTTTGGTTTTAACCTTGTCTGCTCCTACAATGTACAGTCTACTTTCTCTGTCTACAGTTTCTATGATCCCAGCGTGACGCCCGCCATCATCGGGGCCATCCTTGCCATCTTGTGTGGGGCCTGTGTCATGGGGGGTGCCAAACGAATCGAAAAAGCGGCCAGTATCCTTGTGCCCTTCATGGGTGTGGCTTATGTCATTGTAACGGCCATCGTCCTTGTCATGAATCTTGGCATGATCCCCTATGTCATTTCCATGATCCTCGAAGACGCATTCAATTTCAAGGCTATCCTTAGCGGTGTAGCAGGCAGCTGCCTTGTCATGGGCATCAAACGCGGCCTGTATTCCAATGAATCAGGGGTCGGATCTGCACCAAACGCCGCTGCTTCAGCCATCGTATCCCATCCGGTCAAGCAGGGCCTCGTGCAGATGCTTACGGTCTATATCGATACGATCATCCTCTGCAATGCCACGGCCTTCATGTGCTTTGTTTCCGGTGTGGTCCCTACCAAGGAAGCCGCTGGTGCGGTTTGGGTACAAAACTCCCTTTTCAGCGAGCTGGGGCATTTTGGACCGCTCTTTATTACTGTGGCTATGTTGATTTTCTCCTTTACGACCCTCATCGGCAATATCTATTATTGTGAAAATGGACTTGCGTACCTGAATGGTAAGAAGATGCCGAGCCCGTCCTTCATGAGAGGATTCCACATCTATGCCATCCTTATTGTCTTTATTGGGGCCATCATTCCCATGACGGCAGCTTGGAGTCTTGCCGATATCACCATGGGCGGCATGACTCTCATCAATCTGCCGGCCTGTGTTGCCCTATCCGGCGTTGTCATCAAGGCCTACAAAGACTACGAAAAGCAAAAAGCGCAGGGCCTTGATCCGGTCTTTAAAGCGGAATCCATCGGGATGGACCCCGAAGAACTTGATTTCTGGAAATAATTTCATTGAGAAAGGGGTTACACACTATGGCAGTTGACGTACAATCCATCTTGGAAATGGCTCTCGAAAAAGGACGCAACGTCCTTTATGAAGGTAAGGTGGCAAGCTACATCCCAGAACTTGCCAAGGCCGATTCGTCCAACCTTGGCGTCTGTCTCATGAAAAAAGATGGGACCATCTATAAGGCCGGGGATTACAACATTCCCTTCACCATGCAGAGCATTTCCAAGACTTTTTCCCTTATCTTGGCGCTTCAGACGGCGGGTTACGATAAAGTCTTCAGTAAAATTGGCATGGAGCCAACTGGTGATCGCTTTGACAGCATCCTGCAGCTGGAATTAAAGGATTGGCGTCCTTTTAATCCCATGATCAATGCGGGTGCCATCGTTACGGCAAGCTGTGTAGAAACGGAAGATCCCTTCGGCAGTTTCCTGGAACTTGTCCGTAAAGTCTGCAATAATCCTCGCATCAGTCTCAATGAAGAAGTCTATCAGTCTGAAAAACGAACGGGGACGCGGAATCGTTCCATTGCTTTTCTCCTAAAGAGCGACAATGTCCTTGATGGAGAACCGGAAGATATCCTCGATATTTACTTCCGCATGTGCTCTGTCATGGTAACGGCCAAGGATCTTGCCCGTTATGGTATGGTCCTTTCCAACCACGGCATCGATCCTGATACAGGTGAGCAGCTAATCGATCCCACCATTGTACGGATTGTGACGACCCTCATGATGCTCTGCGGCATGTATGATGAATCGGGCGAATATGCAGTTAAGGTCGGACTGCCTAGTAAAAGTGGTGTCGGCGGCGGCATCGTGGCCATTTCCCGTAAAGGGGTGGGCATTGGTACCTTTGGGCCGATGCTCAACAAAAAGGGAAACTCCGTCGGCGGTGAAAAGATTCTGCAGGTCCTTTCCCGGGAACTGGGGCTTCACGTTTTTGACCTGGCAACCTTCTGATGCTGAAAGGGCTCAGGACTTTCGAATAAAAAAGATGACCAGCTCCTTTGGGAACCGGTCATCTTTTTTATTCTTCCTCTTTGTCAGAACCGAATTGGCTGCCTCCGCTGGTGACCCATTTTTCAAGGTCAGAAAGCCGGAATTTCCACTGCTTTCCAATTTTGACTGCTGGAATGCCACGCTTTTCACGCAGCCAGGAACGAACCGTAACCACACTGACCCCTAGGTAATTTGCTGCCTGTTCAATAGAGACCCATTTATCCATGGGATCGACTTGATGCGTACTGTTTTCTTTGGGCATATGATTTCTCCCTCCCCATAAGTGCGTCTACTCTTCTGCCAGGCAAATCTTGGGCCTGACACGCTAAAATGGAACGATAGCTTCCAGGAGCTCCATCATCCCGGATGATAGCCATGATTTTTCTCATCAATAACGAAAGCTATCAAAGAATAGAGTCGTTTTTCATTCGCTATTATTATATACTGAAAGCCTAGTAAAAAACAATTATTATTTCGGAAAAAACTTGAACAAATAGTCTAAAAGAACACTTCTCGGGAAGCGGTTTTCTTTCCTGCCGACTCATGGTACAATGCGAAGAGAATCTTTTGGGAGGGCAACATGAGCTGTCACGCTTGGTGTACGATCAATCCGTTGATGAAGGCCTATCATGATCAGGAATGGGGCGTTCCGCTCCATGATGATCGGGCCCTTTTTGAATTCTTGATGCTTGAGGCCCTGCAGTGCGGACTGAGTTGGGATCTTATCCTCAAAAAACGGGAGGCCTTGAAAGAGGCATTTAGGGGGTTTGACCCTCTGACCATTGCCACTTTTGGGGAATGCGACGTGACCCGTATCATGGCCACGGACGGTGTCATCCATTCGGAACGCAAGATTCGTGCCGTCATCAAAAATGCCCGGGCCTATCTTGCCGTTGCCAAGGAATATGGCAGTTTTGACCGCTATCTTTGGGGGTATACAAAGGGAAAGACCCTCTTTTACAAAGGGCATGGGACAGGGACCCTCCCGACCGCCAATGGCCTATCCAGGGCTATCAGCCGGGACCTTAAGAAGCGGGGCTTTTCCTTTGTCGGACCTGTCACCATTTATTCCTATCTTGAAGCTGTCGGCGTCATCAACGATCATGATGAATCATGTCCTCGCTATCAAGCGCTCTTTAGCCTCAGCGATGCGGTCTGGGCCGATCCCTTTGAAGAAAGCTGACCTTTTTGGAAAGGACCACGATTATGAAAAAAACACATCAATATGGGGTGATGCTTGTTCTTGTTGGGGCAACGCTATGGGGAAGCAGCAGCAACAGTTTGGAATACCTCATGACTTATCAACATTTTTCCTGGGATACGGTCCTTGCAATCCGCATGGTTGTCACGGCCGCGGTCTTTCTTTTGATCAGCGGCCTGCGTGGGGAAAAGCTCCTGGAACCTGTCAAAAAGGATTTTTTGAGGCTCCTTCGCTTTACGGTCCTGGGTCTTTATACCATGCAGGTTCCTTTTACGATTGCCATCCATTACAGCAATGCAGCAACAGGAACGGTCATGCAGTATCTCATGCCCGTTATCCTGCTGGGTTATTACCTTATTTTGGAACGACGGCGTCCTCGTCGGCGGGAAGCAGTGGCCGCTTTCCTTGCCATTGTCGGAACCTTCCTCATTGCGACAAAAGGGGAGGGAGCAGCGCTTGCCATCTCTCGGGAAGCCCTTTTCTGGGGCATCCTGAGCGCCTTTGGTATGGCATTTTATACGGCTTTCGCCGCCGATCTCCTGCACCGCTATCCGACCTTTCTGATTATCGGCTGGGGGAGCCTGGGCAACGCCCTGCTCCTTATGGCCCTCAATCATCCAACCCTTGAAGGGACCCTGTGGACGGCAGGTACCCTTGCCGCCTTTGGTATCATCATTGTCCTGGGAACCCTCATTGCCTATACGGTGTACCTTGAAAGCACGAAATATATCCCCGCCTCGGAAACCGGTGCCCTTGCGGCTTTTGAACCGCTGTCCGCTTATGCGGTATCCATCCTCTTTATGGGAAACCGCGTGGGTTTTGTGGAAATGGCGGGTGCCCTGTGCATCATGGTCATGGTATGGATGCTTTCCAAAAAGGCTTGATCAGATGAATCATCATACGACTCATCATACGAACGTCCAAGCAAACTGTAACATTTGGAATAGTCGAATCTTCCTTGGTGGAGAACTTGCCTAACTAGTTGACAGGTCATTTTGTACCCCCTATAATCAATTCATATTTTAAGACTATGAATTGACTATAGGGGGTATTGTGATGAGTGAAGGAAAAGCGTATCATTTTGAAACACTGCAGCTCCATGTAGGGCAGGAACAGCCGGACCCATCGACCGGGGCCCGTGCCGTACCGATTTACATGAGTACATCCTACGTCTTTAAGGATTCTGCCCAAGCATCGGACCGTTTTGCCTTGAAGGATGCTGGTTTCATTTACAGCCGGCTGGGGGATCCAACAAGCGATGTCCTTGAAAAACGCCTTGCTGCACTGGAAGGCGGCGTGGGAGCACTTGTGACCGCAACGGGGGCGGCGGCCATCAGCTATACCATCCAGGCCCTTTGCCATAAGGATGACCACATTGTGGCCGCAACAACCATCTATGGCGGGACCTATAACCTTTTTGCCCATACCTTGCCTGATTTTGGCATTGAAACGACCTTTGTCGATCCGACAAAGGGTTCATCCGTTTTTGAAGGGGCCATCCGGGAAAATACGCAGCTCCTTTACATTGAGACCGTAGGCAATCCGAATGCCAACCTCATTGACATCGGCGCCGTGGCGGAGATTGCCCATAAACATGGAATCCCCCTTGTGGTGGATAATACCTTTGCTACGCCTTATCTCGTCCGCCCTTTTGAGTTTGGTGCCGACATCGTTGTCCACTCGGCGACAAAATTCATTGGCGGTCATGGTACGACCCTGGGCGGGGTTATTGTGGACAGCGGCAAATTTGATTGGGCTGCATCGGGTAAATTCCCTTGGCTTGTGGAGGCAAATCCCAGCTATCATGGTCTGAGCTTTACGCGTGATGTGGGAGCGGCTGCTTTTGTTACTTATGTTCGGGCTGTCATTCTCCGCGACTTGGGAGCTACCCTGTCTCCTTTTGCGGCTTTTATGCTCCTTCAGGGAACGGAGACCCTTTCCCTGCGTGTAGAGCGGCAAGTGGAAAATGCCCTTAAGGTTGTCGACTTCCTTGCCCATGATCCCCATGTAGCCAAGGTGAATCATCCTTCCCTTGACAATCATCCCGATCATGAACTCTATCGGAGATATTTCCCCCATGGCGGGATCAGCATCTTTACTTTTGAAATCAAGGGCGGTCCAGAAGCGGCCCGTACCTTCATCGATCATCTGAAGGTCTTCTCCCTTCTGGCAAATGTAGCAGATGTGAAGAGCCTTGTAATCCATCCGGCCTCAACAACCCATTCACAGATGACGGAAGAAGAACTCCTTAGTTCAGGGATTACGCCGTCAACAATCCGTCTTTCCATTGGGGCGGAACATATTGATGATATCTTGGAAGATCTCAAAACAGGCTTTGCTGCTTTAGACTAAGAGTTTCTTGTTCGTCGTACAAATCGCGCCGATTCTTCAGATTACGGTGCCTTCATTGCTTACTTCTTATTTTAGGGACGCAATCGAGGATGACGATTCGTACGACGATACGTTCCTGATTGGGGGATACCTTACGCCTGGGCGCTCCCCCTCCTAACCACGTGTCGTCACCTCCCGCACCCAGCTTATCAAAGCGGAAGATTTTTTCAATCTTCGGCCCATATGGCCCCATCTACTTTGTCGCCCGCGACCTCAATCTCCTCGACGTACCGGCCTCTGGCCGCAAGGAAACTCACGCGTCGCCGCTTTGTTTTTGGAGGCACCGCTTCGGAGAACCTTTGCGCAACAGCTCCCGCGTCGCTGCGCTATCAGATTGCTGACGTCTCAGGTCCGCCGTCGTCGCTGAGGCCGGGAGCTCCTCGTATCTGGACCCATCTGATCCGAATTTGTAAAAAGCAAATGGAAAAAGACCATAAGTGGAAAACTAACAACTGCTTCCTAAATGAATCCTAGCTGGGGGAAGATTGCTGCTGTACAGCAGTTGCGTTGTCTTTGTAAATAGCAAAACCATAGGAAAAGAGACTGCGAAGAAATGAACCGCTCATTTTTTTACCGTCTCTTTTTTTCTTGTCTGGCACGGGGCCTATCCTTCGTGATACAATAGGCGCAGAAGGAAGCCGTTTTTTGCATCGGAGGTGTTATATATTATGAAAAATAAAATCAAACGAGGGTTCCTGCTCCTTGTGGGACTCATGGCATGCGCTCATGCTGTGCTTGCAGCGGACCATTTGGCCATTGTGACCCAAAAGGGCAGGGCAGGCGTCATTGACCTGCAGGGACGAGTGGTTCTGCCCTTGGAATATAAAAAAATCGAAGTGGAACAAGGAGAAACAGATGCTGTCATCCTTGTTGAAAAGGATGGAAAATACGGAATGTATGACCGACAGGGCAAGGTCATCATCGCTCCAACCTTTAAGAAGGTGGGACCCTTCAGCGATGGAATGCTTGCGGCCCGGGACCGGGAAGGATGGACATTTTATGACCGTCAGGGCAAGGCCCTTGCTTCCCATTATGATGAGGTGGGTCCTTTTTCCGAAGGCCTTGCGGCTGTGAAAACGGATGGAAAATGGGGCTATATCGATAAACAGGGAGCTTATATCCTTAAGCCCCAGTATAGGAAGGCCCAGCCTTTTAAAGAAGGGTATGCAGCCGTCAAGCTTCAGGACCGCTGGATGTATGTTAAAAAAGACGGAACCGCCCTTCTTGTTGGAAAGGCAAAGACTGTCAGTGACATGAGCCAGGGCGTGGGCATTATCGATGGCAGCTGGCTTATGGACACAACGGGTGCCCGCTACGCCAAATTGAAGGCCTATGACTATGTTGGCTCTTTTGATGAAGGGGGATTGGCCCGTGTTGGGGTGAGGCGCCGTCACCGCTCTGTCTTTGACTATGTTTCCATTGGCTGGAGCGATGCAGGATACCATCATCATGGATGGGGCGGCGGCATTTCTATCATTCCAGGGGAAGTCATCCATCCGTCGAACCTTTATATGGGTGCCATCAATAAGCAGGGGCAGGAAGTCATTCCCGCAAATTACCGGGCCCTATCACCTTTCCGTGAAGGCCGCGCTTTGATTGTTGACCGTGAAGGCCGCTTTGGGATGATTGACCGCAGCGGAAAAGTGGTCATCCCAGCTTCCTATGATGAATTGGGACCCTTTGAAAAAGACCGTGCTCCCTTTGCCTATGATAAGCACTGGGGATTTATCGACGAAACCAACAAGATCGTCATTGAAAACCGCTTTACGAAGGTGACCCCTTTTGTCTCTGATGCTGCAGCCGTTCTTGAAGGCGGGAAGGCTGCCCTTATTGACCGCAGCGGTGCAAATCTTGTCGCGCCCCAGGAGGCGTACAGTGACGTAGGGACCTATGCCCAGGATCGTTTTCCAGTTATGGATAAGAAGAGCGGGAAATGGGGATATATGGACGGAAAAGGAAATCTTGTCATTCCTTCAATGTATGATGAAGCTGGAATTTTTGACTAAGCATTACAAAAAAATAGAAATTATATTGACATAAATGTGATATTGTGCCATAATAGTGCACAGCCATTCAAATGAGCTCGGCAGCATGCGGATACCGGGGAAACAAGGGACCTCGGATTCGCTGGCGCCCTGCATCGTACGATATTTTTCCCGGAACGGATTGGTTCCGGGTTCTTTTTTTATCGAAAAAAGTCAAAAAGATTAAAATAATTAGCACTCAACTATTGACAGTGCTAAAAAAGCGTGCTATGATAATCCCAGAACGAAGGAAAGGAAGCCCCCCAGAAGGAGCAGGGTTCCTTTCCACCGTTCCAAGAAATGAAAAGACCTGTGTGAAGGCCGTAATATTTGATTGGAGGAATGACTTATGTTACTGCCGAGCATTTTTAATGACAATGTGTTTGATGATTTTATGGATGGCTTTGATTCTTTTATGGACCGCAGCGCCCTTTATGGAAAACATGGTAAGAACCTCATGAAGACCGATGTCCGTGATGTGGGTGACCATTATGAACTCGATATGGATCTGCCGGGCTTCAAGAAGGATGAAATCCATGCAGAACTCGAAAATGGCTATCTGACCATTTCTGCCGAAAAGAGCCTTGATAAGGACGAAAAGGACAAGGCAGGCCATTATATCCGCCGCGAACGGAGCTTCGGCCGTTCGAGCCGTACTTTCTTCGTCGGTGACGGTGTGAAGGAAAGCGACATCAAGGCAAAATATGCTGACGGGATCCTGAAGCTGTCGATTCCCAAGAAGGAGTTGCCGCAGTCTGAAAACAAAAAAATGATTGCCATTGAAGGCTGATCAAGAACGCTGGGAATTTTTTCCCAGCGTTCTTTTAGGTTCTTTGTCAAATGTTGGGGTGCCCCACAACTAAATCGCCTTTTAGGAACTCGGCAAGGCATTTGCCGAGTTCCTTTTTTGCCAATTCACATAGAGAATCCGGTTCCTAAATCTGTTGAAATCACGCATTCCAAATGCAACTCTCTTAACCGTCTTAATCAGGTTGTTACAGCCTTCTGTGAATCCATTGGAGTATGGCTGGATAATTGCTTGAATAATTGCAGCCTCCCAATCTTTAAAAGATCTTAAAATCCCTTTAAAAGCATCTAAGTTGTAGCCCATTACCATAGCTAACCATTTGTTTAGCTCCCGCTTCGCAGCCAATTCAGTCTTCTGCCTCAATACTTTGTAAAATGCTTCTTTGAGTATATATGCACGCCTCAGTTCATCAGATTGAGAGAGGATGCAGCGCAGCTTTACCAGCTCTTCTCCACTTAGTGTTGTTCCCCTCTTTTGGAGAATCCTCTTATTATGTTTCAAATAAGGTGAGGTCTTTGGAAACGTATTTTGAATGTCTTTCCTTACTCTTTCCATAGCCCAGAGAACAAGTCGCTGTACATGGAATCTATCGGCTATCAGTGTGGCATTCGGGAACATTGTTTTATAGACAGAACGAAAAAGGGCAGACATGTCCATTACAACATAGCGAACCCTTCTTCGCTCCGCTTTAGGATAGCGAAGAAAATAACGTATAATCCAGTCTGCATCACGTCTTGGCAGAATGTCGATGAGCTCATTGTGTTCTACGTCTGTAATGCTGACCTGATACTTTTGTCCATGAGCATTGCCCCGGAATTCATCCATGGCCAGGACTTGGGGAAGGTGTTGGGGATGAGGGAAATGAAGGCGGTCAAAGTAACGTATGACCGTTGTAGTAGATGTGTGGAAGTCAGCCGCTATATCTGTGAAGCTGCGCTTTTGAAAACACGACACCATAATCTGCATCTGCAGATCTTTTGATTTGCGTTGATAACGCTGCAGGAACGGGACGGTTTCAAAGAATGTACGACCGCAGCAAGGGCAAACGTATCTTCTTTTATGTAATCGGACAAAAGCCTGTTGGTGCAAAATGGATCCGATAGCAATCCTTTGCCAACGGTAATCCTTGATTCTATCGGTCTTCGCATGACAATTAGGGCATTGGACAACAGCTCGATTCAGTTCCATAATAAATTCAATTTGTTGCTCACTGTGGATGCATTTTTTTATTACGTTACCTTTGACATTCAAGGAATTTGCTATATAATCAAATGTGGACATAGGCCATCTTCCTTTCATTTAGGTTTGGCGATTTAATTGTAAGAGTGGATGCCGTCTATGTCCACTTTTTTATGCAAAAATGGGGTGAGGAAAGAATATTTCCTCACCCCAACATTTATTATAGAACCTTCTTTTATGCAAAAAAATCGCGGGACCGGAGTTCCGGTTCCACGATTTTTTATTTACAGCATAATCTCACCTTGGAAGGCTTCTTCTTTTTGTGCCTCTTTTCTTGGGGTGGGTGCCTTGCTGGTCTTGATATTTTCAACAAAAAGCAGGAGACGGTTCGTGACATTGACATCGCTGACGCCGCTATCAAAATCCAGACTCAGGAGGTTCATTTCCGGATAAAGGGTCTTGACCTTTTTTTCAATGCCCTTGGCGATGATGTGGTTGGCAATGCAGCCAAAGGGTTGGAGACTGATGACATTGGGAATGCCTCTTTTGGCAAATCCAATAACTTCAGCCGGCAGCAGCCAGCCTTCTCCAAACTGGGCAGCCATGTTGATAATGCCCTTGCCGTCATTGGCCATCTCGTAGATGTCTTCAAAAGGAGTGAAATAGGGGAAAGCACGGCCAATCTTGTTGACTTTATCGATGATCTTGACAATTTGGAGATAGATAAAATCCACCAGGAGATGGGGAATCCGGTCATGCTTGAGGTCAAACTTATCATTGGTCAGCCGATTGACGAAGGCCTGCATGAAAAAGGGCGTCATAAGGGGCGGCATCACCTCAATATGATGGTCCATGAGCCAGCCTGTGATATTCTTGTGGGCAAAGGCGTTGAACTTGAGGTAGATTTCTCCAACAATCCCGACTTGAGGCAGTTTTACATTGGGTTTGACGGCATCCGTAAATTCCTGGGCCGCTTCCTTGAGCAGTTTCAAAAGCCCCTTGGAATGGTTCTTTTCGATTTGCACCTTGGCGAGGTCGAGGTACTTGCTGCGCAGTTTTTCTGCCAATCCCTTCTTTTTTTCACGGACGACTGCAGCATTATAGAATTTTGACAGGCAGTCCGAGAAGAGGATGGTTGTAACCGTGATCTTAGCAATCTTCAGCCAGTTGATATGGAATCCAGGCTGATCGTTTTGGATACTGCTGCTCGTTGCAAGGGAAATGACAGGAACATCCTTGAACCCTGCAGAAACGAGGGCATGCTTGATCAGACCGAAATAGTTTGAAGCTCGGCACTGACCGCCCGTCTGGGTAATGGCAACGGCCGTCTTTTGAAGATCATATTTCCCTGATTTCAAAGCTTCCACGAAATCCCCCACAACAAGGGTTGCCGGATAGCAGACCTCGTTGTTGGCAAAGCGCAGGCCCATGTCGGCGGATAGCCCCGTGCTCTGGGGCAGGGTCTCTACGTGATAGCCCAAAACCTTCATGACAGACGGAATGAGCGGTGACAAGGTGGGGGTAAAGTATGGCGTCAGGATGGTGTAGTCCTTCATGCTCTTTTCAAAGCGCGGCGTGTCGATAAAAGGCTCGGCCCGGCGTTTGCTGTCTTCATTGTAACGAATGCTTTCCACAACGGACCGGACGCGGAGTTTCAGGGAGCCGATGTTCGATACATCATCAATCTTGAGGAGCGTCAGGGCTTTTCCATGGCGCTGCAAAAGACCGCGAATCTCATCTTGGAGGAAGGCGTCAGGTCCACAGCCAAAGCTCGTCATTTCCATGAAGTGGATGGTGTTGTCCTGACGGGCTACCCAGTCAGCGGATTTTAGGATGCGGTTGATATAGGCCCACTGCTTGATGAGGTACGTGTCGTTGATATCGATGGATTCGTTGCCTCGTACCAGGTCTTCATTGATGACGTTGATGCCCATGGCGGCAATGGTGTCGCTGAGTTTATGTTGGACCAGGGGATCGGCATGGTAAGGCCGGCCTGCAAGGAGAATGGTGAGTTTTCCTTGTCGGCGGCTTTTTTCGAGAATCTCCTCGTTCTTTTCCTGGATCTTTCGGCGGTACTCATCTTGGGCCTTGAGGGCGCTAGCAATGGCCTTATCGGCCGTGAAACGGTCAAAGCCAATATAGGAGAGGTATTTTCTGAGTTGCTTTTTGAGCAGTTTTTCGTCTTGGAAGTTGATGGGCGGAGCGTCGATGGGAATCTGTGTTTCCGTGACACTTTTGATGACGTCGGAGTACCCCGAGACAACTGGGCAGTTATAGCTGTTGATTTGCCGCTTATCATCCTGCTGTTCATAGATGACGTAGGGCATGAAGATCCGATTGACCCGCTTTTGGATGAGGTTCAGGATATGGCCATGGACAAGTTTGGCGGGAAAACAGATGTTGTCGCTCATCACGTCATGAAGCCCTGTCTCATAAAGGTGCAGGGTGGACGGGTCAGAAAGCTGGACCTTTAGGCCGCAGGACGTAAATAGGGCATGCCAGAAAGGATAGTCCTCATACATATTAAGGGTCCGCGGCAGCCCAATGGTGCGTTCCGCCTCCTCGTTGATGGGCCGGTTAAAGAGCAGATCGTACTTATAGGTGTAGATATTCTCACTAGGGGTCACATCATCGCCATTATTGGTAAAGTATTTTTCGCATTTGTTGCCCGAATAATAGATGGATCCATTATCGAATTGATACTTCTTGATGAGGCAGTTGTTTTCGCAGCCGTGACAGGTCAGCTGGGCATCCTTGAAGGAAGCAACATGGATCATATCATCTACGGTTGCCTGACCATGGCCCTTGGTTTTAGCATAAAGGGCACAGCCATAGGCTCCCATGATTTCAGGGATGTTGCTGCGATGGACCTTGGTCCCTGTGAGGATTTCAAAGGCCCGGACTACGGCATCGTTTTTCATGGTGCCCCCTTGGAGCACAATCTCATTGCCCAGTTCCTGTGGGCTCTTGAGTTTAAGGACCTTATACAGGCAGTTCTTCACAACTGAATAGGCAAGACCGGCCGCAATGTCTGCGCTGGTGACTCCTTCGCGGAGGCTTTGCTTGACTTTGGAGTTCATAAAGACCGTGCAGCGCGTTCCCAAATCGCAGGGATGCTGGGCCTTGCAGGCGAGGTCCGCAAATTCACTGACGCTGTAGTTGAGGCCCTTGGCAAAAGTCTGGAGAAAGGTCCCGCAGCCGGAGGAACAGGATTCATTCAGCTCCATGCGGTTCAGTACGCCGTGATCGACAAAGATGGCTTTCATGTCCTGACCGCCAATATCGAGGATGAAGGAAACCTTGTCGTTGATTTTCTTGGCTGCCAAATAGTGGGCAATGGTTTCGATGATGCCCGTGTTGAGGCTGAAGGCTGCCTTGATAAGGTCTTCGCCATAGCCTGTAGAGCAGCTTCCCATGATGCGGGGATTGGCCCCAACGGCCAGGCATTTCGTATAAAAATCGGCAAAAGCCTCACGCACCGCTCCTACGGGGTTGCCGTTATTGGGGCCGTAGTGGGTATAAAGGATGCGGTCGTTTTCGTCGGTCACGACAAGTTTCGTCGTGGTCGAACCGGAATCGATGCCGACAAAGACTTTGTCCGTATCTTTGGTCAGGGGCGACAGAATAATTTGGTCCGCTTCCTTTTCCTTTTTCCAGTCGGCATATTCTTTTTCATCATGGAAGATGGGTGGCACCGTATCGGTGACCCGGACAGCGTCCTTAGGAGCAGAAGCAATCCGGTCGCAGAGTTTCTGCAAGCTCGTTGACGGGGCGTCCTCTGCACTGAGGGCAGTCCCGTAAGCCGGGATAAGGTTTGCCTTATCGGGAACAATGAACTCTACATAGGGGACGTGAAGCGCATCCATCAAAGCTTTGCGGAGGCTCGGCATGAAGGTGAGCGGTCCGCCGCACAGAAGGATCTTCGGCTTGATTGTGCAGCCATGGGAAAGGGTCGTAATGACCTGTACAGCGACGGCATGATAGATTGACGCCGCAATGTCCTCACGGCTTACACCTTTACTGAGGAGGTTTTGGATATCCGTCTTGGCAAAAACGCCGCAGCGGGAAGCAATATAGTGGACGTGTTCCGCTTTTTCGGCAAGCTCGTTCAGTTTGTCAATGGGCACGTCAAGGAGTACGGCCATTTGGTCAAGAAAAGCCCCTGTCCCGCCGGCACAGTTCCCGTTCATGCGCAGGTCACACGTGCCATCGGGTTTGATGTAGACAATCTTGGCGTCTTCCCCACCAATATCGATGAGGGTGGCTACTTCAGGGTATTTTTCCTTGACAAATTTGGTCGCGGCGATGACTTCCTGCTCGAAAGCAAGCTTGAATTTTTCCGCAATCCCCATGCCAACGGAGCCCGTCACTTTGATTTTGACGGCCGCCTCTCCGATGGCTGCGGTAAGTTCGGACAGCTCTTCCTTGAGGACTCCCATGATATTGGCTTGGTGCCTCTTGTAACGGGAGAAAACAACTTGTTTGCTGCCATCCAGAACGACCATTTTAGCAGTAGTGGAACCAATGTCCAACCCTACTTGATAAGTACTCATGATACACCTCTAAAACAATAGGTCTTAACAGCTAATTATACCATATTTCCTAGCGTGGAATGATGGATTTCCCCTATTTTTCTATATTTTCTTCCTAAAATAAATGGAAATAAAAAATATACAGTTGAAGGTATATCAATGGTACATCAAAAAAGGGTCTTTGTCTATAGGAATCAAAGGGAAAAAGAGCTTGGTCCGTGTTCAAAAACGCGGGAAAGTCCCTGTGCGATTGCACTTTTTCTCTTAAATATGATAGAATGATGTGCTATACGCTATGCAATGGATACAAGCCTTTGGCTTATCATGACAAAGAAGGATGGTCGCGGCATGAGTGAAGAAGTGACAAAGTCCCAGGGCAATAACAAGTTCCTCAAAGGGACGTTGATCCTTACCATTTCCAGTATTGTTGTCAAGGTCATAGGAGCCCTCAATTGGGTTATCCTTTCCCGAATCATGGGTGGGGAGGGCATTGGACTCTATCAGATGGGATTTCCTATCTATTTGATGGCCATTACGGTCTCTTCGGCAGGAATCCCAGTGGCCATTTCCATCATTACGGCAGAAAAGGTGGCTATGGAAGACTATGGAGGCGCGCAGCGCGTCTTTCATGTTTCCCTGAAGATGCTGTTTTGCACGGGGCTCCTTTTTTCCCTGCTCCTTGTGGTGCTGGCCCACTGGCTTGTGGAAACGGTCCTTCCTGATGCACGTGCCTATTATTCCATCATCGCCCTGGCTCCGGCCGTTTTTTTCGTTACGTTTCTCGCCAGTTTCCGCGGTTATTTCCAGGGCTGGCAGATCATGACGCCGACCGCCTGCTCGGAAATCACGGAACAGGTTGTACGGGTTGGAACCATGATTGTCTTTTCTGCCCTGCTCTTGCCTTACGGTCTTACTTACGCCGCTGCCGGCGCCAGCATGGGGGCGGGAGCAGGCGCTTTCTGCGGGCTCCTTGTTTTGATGGGCTTTTATCTAAAGCTCAAGAAGAAGTTTTTCCCCAAAGGGGTGGACAGGACGCCCAAGACGCAGGAGTCAGCGGGCTATATTATGAAGCGTCTTATTGCCCTAGCCCTGCCGGTTTCCATGTCAAGCCTCATGCTTCCCATAGTGTCTAACCTTGACATGATGATTGTGCCAACCCGGCTGAAGATCGGCGGTTGGGACGCCCCGGGCGAGGCAACGACCCTTTTTGGCTACCTTTCTGGCATGGCCGTGCCGCTTATCAACATGTCAACAATCCTTACGGCTGCTCTTTCCATCAGCCTTGTGCCGGCTATCAGTGAGTCCCGGACCCTTTCTGATGAAGCGGGCATTCGCAGCAAGGTGGCAACGGCTTTTACGGTGGCCTCGGTCATCACCATTCCCTGCAGCGTCGGCCTTCACGTTTTGGGCGGACGGGTGGCTGCCCTCATCTATAACGCACCGGCAGCAGGACCGGCCATTGAAATCATGAGCTGGGCCATCTTCCTTTTGGGCCTCCATCAGGTGTCGACGGGCATCCTTCAGGGCCTTGGCAAGACCCGCATCCCTGTCATCAATATGATCATCGCAGCCATCGTCAAGGTCTTCCTCAACTGGAACCTGACGGCGATGCCAACCCTCGGAATCAAGGGATCGAGTTGGGCAACCGTTGCCGATATTGGGATTGCAGCCCTTCTTAACCTCTTTTTCATTAAGAAGTATACAGCCTTTACCTTTGAAGGGCGGCAGCTTCTTAAGACTGCCCTTTGTGCAGCGGTCATGGGAGGCGCTGTAATGCTCGTCCTTTCCCTTGTCAGCCGCGGCGGGCTGGCGCTTTTCCTCAGCATCTTGGTTGCAGTGCCCGTCTATATCCTGATGCTCCTCTTGCTAAAGACTTTGACAGAAGAAGAACTGCTGGAAATCCCTTTCCTCGGCCGACGCATGGCGTGGCTGGGTCATAAATTGGGGCTTTTGAAATAGGCCGCAGGAAAGTTCCACAGAAAACAAAACATGGCTATTCCTTATTCGTTTACGGCAAAAGGCCGGGGATCCATTGTCTCTATGGATCTCCGGCCTTTTTTGTATTTTCATGATATTCCGCTAAGGAATACCATGACTTGCTCATTTCGAAGTTCATATCAAAATCGAAGCCTCCTATAATGAATTCATAGAATAAACGGAATATTTAAATAGCTAAAACAGAAGGAGGTTCTTGGAATGGATGAGCTGGAAAAGGTAAGGGGACAGGCTCTTGGAAAGAAGGCGGACCCTGCCTATTTGGAAAAATTCCCCATTAAAGGATGCGAGGAACTGATGATTCCAACGCGCGGCGGCAATGCCCTGGTTCACCTCTATCGTCCGCAGGCCCTGACTTCACCGCTGCCAGCGGTGATTAATTTTCACGGTGGCGGATTTGTAAAGGGATATCGGGGCCGAGATATTGAATTTTCGCAGATGATAGCCTCGCGAGGAACCTATCTTGTTTTTGATGTGGACTACAAGGTTGCCCCGGAATATCCCTACCCATGCGCCCTTGAAGAAGGGGAAGATGTGGTCACTTATCTTTTGGCACATATGGCAGACTATGACGGGGACAGGAACCGTACGGCACTCATGGGGGAAAGCTCCGGAGGAAACCTTGCCATCGGAATTTCCTTGAAACTGAAAAAAATAATGGCGCCTCAGCCGAGCTGCGTCATCTGCTGTTATCCACCTTGTGATCTCGTAACAGATCCCGCTGTCAAAGCGGGCGGGAAAAAGGATGACCCCATGAGTGAACGGGGCCGTCTTTATAACAGCTGGTACCTGCCCGATGGAAGAAACCACGAAATCTACGCATCCCCCCTGCTGGCGTCCCCGGACGACTTGGTGAAGCTGCCACCTTTTACGGTGATCACGGCGGAAGAAGATATATTGTGCCGGGAAGCATTGGAATTTGCCGAACATCTTATCGAAGCCGGGGTCACGGTTACGGTAAAAAAGGTGCTTGGGGCCAAACATGCTTTCCTAGTGAGCCGGACAACCGGTTATGAAAGAGCGGAACAGGTTGTGTTCCAGACTTTTCAGAGCTTTCTTGGATAAGGATCAAAGGAGGAAAGTAATATGGATCAATTAGCCGTCTGTCTTCTTATTTTTGCGGTGACCGTAATTGGCTACTGCAGCGGGTTGTATAGTATTGCAACGATTTCCCAGATTTCTTTGATTGCCCTGACGCTTACAGGATGTCTGAGTGCAAAGCAGGCACTGGGATACTATTCCAATTCCAATGTCATCATGATTGCGGGAATGTGCGTCGTAGCCGCCGGATTCAACCGGACCGCGTTTTGCGCGCGGCTGGCTGATGGGATTTCCCGTTTGGCACAGGGCAGTGTCAAGAAGATGATGCTGGGATACGTGCTCATCGGGGTTCTTCTCAGCCAGTTCATCCAAAGTCCTGTCGTTGTCTTTGGGATTGTGGCCCCCATGCTCATTGCTTCTGCGGAAAGCATGGGAATCAGTCCCAGTAAGGTCATTTTTCCCGTGGGCGTGGCCACTATCTGCACTTGCTGTACCCTGCCCCTTGGTGCAGGTGCGACCGTAGCAGGCGAACTGAACGGCTACATTGAAAGTTATGGCTATACGCAGCATATGGTCGGCTTCCTCGATCCTATGATGGGCCGACTGCCGATGCTGATCATTGCCATTGTTTATTTCAGTTTCTTTGCCTTGCGGTTTTCTCCGGACGAGCCCATCCTTCCAACCAGCCTTGAAACAAAAAAACAAAAGATCATGCACCGCTGAGTACTTTTTCGGAAATGGCTGCCATCGTCATTTTCTTTGGAGATGCCATCGCCTTGATGTTTGCTAAAAAGCTGGGCCTTCAAAATTGGGAAGTTTGCGTGGCGGGGGCTCTTTTGATGGTCATCTGCAAAGTCCTCAAACCTAAAGAGGCGTCGGGCTCTATTCCTATTAGCATGCTCCTTTTGATTGTGGGTTCCCAGGCTATGGCCGGGGCGCTTAGTGTAACGGGTGCCGGTGAATTCATAGGCGGCCATATTGCGGCCCTTGTGAAGCTCGTTGACGGGAACTCCTATGCGGTGGGATTCATTTTCTTCCTGATTCCCTTCATCATGACGCAGTTTATGTCCAATCGTGGGACAATGCTGATTTTTCATCCCATTGCCATTGCCACTTGTGCGTATATCGGCGGGAATCCCGTCGGGCTGATGATCCTTATTCAAGCCGCCTGCCTTTCTGCCTTTATGACGCCGATGGCCACTTCCGCGGTTCCTTATATCATGGAATGCGGCGGCTATGACCAGACTTCCATGATCAAGCAGGGCCTGCTTTATTCCGTAATTGCCTGCGTTGTGTCGGTGGGGTGGATCATGACGTTGTATCCCATTTTATGAGGATAGAGGACACTAACCCAAATTTGGAAGGAGTGATTATGATGAAAAAAACAGTGATGATGGTGGCTGCTGCCATGGGGATTTCTTCCCTTGCCTTTGCGGCGAATCCTTTTTCGGACGTACCGCAAGGCCATTGGGCCTATGCGTCCTTTGCGCAACTTTCAGGTTCCGGCATCCTTGAGGCATACCCTGATAGTACGTTTGCGGGGGAGCGCACCATGACCCGTTATGAAATGGCACAGATCGTGGCAAAGGCCCTTGCCAAAGGGGCCATTGGGGCGGATGATCGACTTGTCGCTGAATTTGCGGAGGAACTGGACCAACTTGGTGTACGGGTTGCCGCCCTTGAAAAGCAGGCCAATCGGGTCAAGATTACGGGGCGGATCCGTCTCAATTATCGTGAGCGCAGTGGGAAATTCCATGAAGACAGTGATGCCAAACTTCGTACGCGGCTATATCTTACCGGCGAAGTGAATGATACCCTGCAATTTGTTTCCATGATCCAGAATCAGCAGTATTTTCTTCAAGGCAAGAATGAATCGGGGGACAGTGATACGGTTTTCCAGCGCGCCTATCTACAGGGACGGATTGGCACGGTCAAGGTCACGGCAGGACGCTATAATGACGCGTTTGCAGAAAGCAATATCTATGATAACCGTGTTGACGGCATTAAACTGGGGGTTAATTTGGGCCATGCTTCTTATCTTGTCGGCGCCTATGGTAAAATGGCAAGTGCAGATGTCAGTTCGGCTCCGGGTTCGACGGGAATTTCGGCTGCTGGTCGCTACGCCCGGGCTGCCCTGGGCGGCGAATGGGGCCGCTTTGACGGGGAAATCAACTATGTCAAGGCAAAAGATGTCATGAACATGGGAAAACAGGGGAGCGATGATAAAATCTGGTCCGTCGGGACCAACTATAAACTGGGAAAACTCAAGGTGGGCGCCATGTACCTGCAGGGAGACAATGATGTTGTGGACGCCTACGGCGGAAGTGACTGGGGTACGGTTTACAGCCTGCGCTACGGGGCCTCAGATAAGAAAAAAACGGGATCTTGGGGGCTTTTTACGCAATACTTCAATCAAGGTGCCGCAACCGTCATCAGTCATCCGATGTATGGTGATACCAAGTCCTTCCCGCTGGAAGGCTATAAGGGATATGTCGTAGGCGGGAACGTGACCCTTGCTCCCAATATGGTTGCCGATGTTGAGTGGTATGATCTTAAAGGCAAGAAAACTGGTAAGCATTCACGGACCCTTTGGTCCATGCTGAATATTTCTTTCTGACAGTGCCTGGATAAGTGCAGCCATGAAAAGACCCTGAAGGGCCTTGGCTTTTTGACGCATACGCAGAAAAGGAACTCAATGAAAGGTGGCTTTTTGTGGATAATATTGATTGGCTGCTCATGAAGCTGCTCCATGAAAAAAAGAGTCTCAACAAGACTGCCGAAAGTCTATATATGACGCAGTCGGCCGTGAGTAAACGCCTCCAACGCATTGAAGCGGAATGGGACATCAAGGTGGTCAAACGGACCAGCAAAGGTGTTATTTTTACGCCCAGTGGGGACGCGCTGGCCCATCTGTCCCTTACGGTCCTTGAAGGGATGGATGCCCTGAGGAAACGTTTTCGCCTGCAACGCTGCCATAAGAAGGGGAGAGGCCAGCAGCTGCTCCGCTTTGGGATTACCAATTCCTTTGCCCGGCTCAATCTTTCCGATCTGGTCAGTGCCTACAGTAAGGCCTGTGATGAACTAAGCGTCCATCCAATCTTGGGCTCATGGGATTCCAATATCAAAAAGCTCAATGAAGGTAGCGTTGATGTCGCTGTTTGCTTTGATTGCCATGAAGCCCACAGTGGGGGCCGGCGGATCTTTGCGGAAAAGCTGTATCTCCTTATGCCCCGGCATCTTTCTGTAGATGGGGCGGCTGCGTTGCCCTGCGTCATCGGTTACCACAGTACTTATGCCAAGAATTTGATCCATGAGGGCTTATCCTACGTATTTCCTGAACAACATAAGGACATCGAGGAAACCTCTCATGTGGAACTTGCCGTCAGCATGGTGGAAAGTGGCAGTGCTTGCACGTTGATTTTTGGCGAAGATTGGAAAGTCAATCGCCAACAGGTCAAAGAAGTTGAAATCCATGATGAAAAAGGCAGTCCAGTGTGGGGGGAAGTCTATTTGATCTGGACGCAGGAAGCTTATCGTGATTTGAAGATCCGACGTTTCATCAACTTTACGGAAGCACATTTCAAATCGAAAAATCCATCGCTCGGAGAAAGTACATAAAATGCCTCCCAGATCCTTTCCCTAAGGACCCTTGGTCAGCGTTTTTCATCTGTACGCAGTGCGAAAATCGCCGACCGGGAGCTTTTTTTGTGATAATTTTGGGGCAACCCTTGTCTTTTGGAAAGGTTTATGATATAAAACATTACGAAATTTCAATGAAAGAAGCGTAGGGCAAAGAGCCATGATGGATAAACATGCAATAAAAGAAAAAGGAAAGCAGCTGATTGATCACCTCCCGGGATGGGGCGACATCCATGGGGCGTTTACTTGGCAGGACCGGCAGGGAAAGCGTCACCAGCTTTCAGTGGGACCCAAGCTGGTGACGCTTGCCGCCTTAAGCACCGCCTTTTGTGCAGTCGCCCTTGCCGTCTGTGCAGGCCTGCTTTCCCGGGCCTGGGCCGAACAGGAAGAACTCCAGCATTACCGGGCCGATTACGGGGTCTATACGGAACGCCTGGCCAAGCTTATGGATAACAATGAAAAACTTCAGCGGGAACTTTCCCAAGTGGCTAAATTGGAAGCGGCTGTCCGAGAAAAACTGAAAGCAGACGGCGTGAAGATTGGCGAAGAATCGGTGGACCAAAAGTCCCAGGAACTGGACCAGGGAGGCAAAGGCGGCCCCTCAACGGACGATCAGCTCCAGGTCCTTGAAGTACAGGACGAAATCAACTGGAAACGCCTTGCCTACAAAAAAGAAAACCTCACCAATATGCTTCTTGCCCTTTCAAGTACGGGTGACGGGACCTATGGCTGGCCCCTTGACGGCGGAGAAATCAGTTCCTTTTATGGGCTGCGGGCCGATCCCTTTGGCGGTGGCTCCGAGTACCATTCCGGTCTTGATATTGCAGCGGACTTTGGCGCACCTGTAAAGGCTGCCGCGGCAGGCACCGTGACAGCGGCCGGACTCAATGGCGGCTACGGGCGTTTTATCAGTATTGACCATGGGTCCGGGATGTCGACAGCCTATGGCCACATGAGTGCCCTTGCCGTTACAGTGGGGCAGCAGGTGTCCCGCGGACAGGTCATTGGCTACGTGGGCAGCAGCGGCTACAGTACAGGCCCGCATCTGCATTTTGAAGTCCGGGAAAACGGGCAGACGGAAAATCCCCTGCAGTTTGCCGTACCGCCCAGGACCCGTTCATAAGCGTTTTTTTAGGCTGCCCTCTGGGCGGCCTATTTTTCTGTCCCCTCCATATGATATAATGAAAAGCGATGCAGGCAGTTTCAGCTCCTGCAGATCCAACTCGCACAACCCAAGGAGAATCCCTATGATTTATGATCTTGCTATCGTTGGCGGCGGACCGGCTGGCCTCAGTGCCGCGGTCACGGCGAAAAACCGCAATTTATCGACTGTTCTGTTTGATCCGGGCAGTTTTGGCCTTGCGTTGCAAAAGGCTTCCCATATCACAAATTACCTTGGCTTTCCCGACATTTCAGGCAAGGCGCTCATGCAAGCCTTCTTGGACCATGCCAAAAAAGCCGGAACGGAAATCGTATCTGAAAAAATCCTTAGCATCATGAACCTGGACGGCCATTTTTATCTTGCCACGCCAAGCGGCGTAACCGAGGCAAAGACTGTTATCCTCGCCTTGGGCATTCCCCGTTCAGCCCAGCTTATGGGAGAAGCAGACCTTGTGGGGACAGGAATCAGTTACTGCGCGACCTGCGACGGGAACTTTTATCGGAACCGTCCCATTGGCGTCATCTGTACCGTTCCTGCCCAGTGGCACGAAGTGGAATTTTTGGCAGGTCTTGCAAGTCAGGTGACAGCCTATGTGACGTTTGATGTGGAAGGCCCTGTTCCGGGCAATGTGACCGTACGGAAGGACCGCCCCAAGAGTGTTGCAAAGGACGGGCAGGAGCTTGTACTGCAGGCTGATGATGCCCAGCGGATGGACGGCCTTTTCATCCTTCGGGAAAGTGACCCTGTAACCCGCCTTTTGCCAGAACTTGCCATGGAAGGAAACACCATCAAGGTGAATAAACGTCTGGAAACGAATATTCCCGGTGTCTATGCTGCCGGTGACTGCATTGGACAGCCCCTGCAGATCAGTAAAGCCACGGGCGACGGTCTTGTCGCTGTCTTTGGCGCGGCAGATTACTTGAGGAAAAAGGGCTGATGAAAGGCTCGGCTTTTCTTTCCTTGATCCTTGCCGCCCTGCTGACCGCTGGCTGCAGTGGGGAAAAGAAAGATCAAAAGACTCCCGATGTCGTGCCTGCTGAAAATACCCAGCGGGAAACCAAGACCACGACAACCGGTGAAAACGATCATGGTGCCCGAATCGAATTTGTAACGCGGGAACATAAGATGGAACGGGTCCTGTTTTCCGGCGGCTATCTCCGCAGTTTGCCTGAAGAAAGCCCGACAGCCATCGTCCGGGAAGTCCCGCAAGGCAGTGAAGGCATGATTTACGGAAAACGTGTCTTAGGAAAAAAGGAATGGGCCAAAGTTACGACGCGCGATGGCGTGACCGGTTGGTATACCATTCCGGAGACGGCGCTTAAGGCAGGTCAGCAGGCAACCCTTGAAGAAATCAGCAAGGTCCATCGCAGCACCTATCCTCAGATTATCGGAGGGGTGGCATCTGATGTCGCACTTGCCATCAATCGGGAAATCGGCCGTTATCTCGATGTGTACCGCTTTGTGACGGGACCTGTGGGCAGTGATCTTTCCTGCCATGTAACCTATAACCGGCGGAACATCCTGAGCTTTTATTTTTCCGGACCGCCTATCCGCTACCGGGCTTACAGTGTGAAATCCATCAATGATGGTCCTAGCTGGAAGGAAGTGGAGCGCTATGCGTTCGTGTCCCCCCTGTGGGGAGGCGCCGACCCACGCATCATGACCAGCGCTGTGACAGACATCCAGTACGCCATGACTTTTGATCTTGCAAGCGGCCGCCGTCTGACCCTTAGTGATTTTATTGGGAAGGAGAACCTAGCTAAGGCACGTGCCCTTGTCGAAGCCTTTGGCGGCGAGGCGGCCTTTGAAGAAGATAACTTCTATGTCGACGATAAGGGACAGCTTTTCCTCTTCGCCGAAAGAACCCAGCCCCAGCCGGGACGGGAAGCCCTGAATCTTTCCCGCCTTGTCGTGCGGGATTATTGACAGCAGTTTGGCCGCTCTTTGAGTCGGCCCAGAATATAATCAAAGAGGTGCATGATGAACAAGAAAGTTAGATTTTCAACAACCTTGGGCGATTTTACAGCTGAACTTTTTGAGGACAAAGCGCCCAAGACGGCCCAGAATTTCATTGATCTTGCAGAAAAAGGGTTCTATGACGGTGTTATTTTCCACCGGGTCATTGATGATTTCATGATCCAGGGCGGAGATCCAACCGGTACAGGCATGGGCGGCCCAGGCTACCAGATCGACGATGAATTTGGACCAGGACTCAAACATGACGGGGAAGGCATTCTTTCCATGGCCAATGCTGGGCCCAATACAGGCGGCAGCCAGTTCTTCATTACCCTTGTGCCAACGCCGTGGCTCGATGGCCATCACGCCATTTTCGGCAAGATCGTGGAAGGCATGGACATTGTCCATAAGATCGGGTCCACACCGACGGATTTCCAGGACCGTCCGCTTGAAGACGTGGTCATGAATAAGGTGGAAATCCTGAAATAATGGCAGCTTACGTGTACATGGTTCGCTGTGCCAATGGCTCCCTATATACGGGGTGGACCACGGACCTATCAGCACGGCTGAAGGCCCATGTATCAGGAAAAGGAGCCAAGTTTACGCATGCTTTCCATGCCCTTTCCATGGTTTACTATGAAGAGCTCCCCGGAAAAAGTGAAGCCTTGAAACGGGAATGCGCTATCAAGAAACTGACGAAAAAGGAAAAGGAAGCCCTTGTCAAAACTTTTGCGGCTGGCTCCCTACCCCTTTCTGCTTGCAAGGCAAAGAACCCCTAAGCGGCACTCTGGCTGACAAGATCTCGAGAAAATGGATTACGCATTTTTTCGAGGTCTTTCTTTTTGTCTCATCTGAGCGGCCTTTTTGCCCGTAAGAAAGGGACTGGACAGGTTCCTTTTTCGTCAGCGGCAATCTTCTATGAGGCTATCAGCGCAGTGAAAACATTCTTAAAGACAGAGGGACACCTCCATCATGAAAGGAGGGACGTTTGCGTCTCAGATAAACAAGACGAAAATTGTTTCGAAAGTTCTGAAAACAGGAGCTTTTTTTATGCCCTATTGCTCTTATGCCCATGGAAACCATAGGAAGTACGGGAACTGTTTTGAAAAAATCACTGGACAATCTTCTTGTAAAAGCGTGGGGAGTATGATAGAATGAACCTCAGAAAAAGCGGACTTAATGAATGTTACGACAATGAGTTTTGACATACGTTTGGTGTGGTTTTTCGCAATATTTTTTAGGAGGCCAAGTAGATGACTGGCAAAGTTAAATGGTTTAATGCTGAAAAGGGTTATGGCTTTATTGAACGTGAAGACGGCGGCGACGTATTCGTTCATTTCTCCGCAATTCAGGGCGAAGGCTTCAAGACCCTGGAAGAAGGCCAGGCTGTTGAATTCGACGTTGTCGAAGGCAACCGCGGTGAACAAGCTGCAAACGTTGTTAAGCTGTAAGATATAAATCGTATCTGAAGGAAACAACAAGAAGCGGAAGGCGTTTCACTTAGGTGAAACGCCTTTTTTGATATGGAAAGGAGAATCGCCGTGTACGCATACGGAATGGAAGAAAAACGGGGCATCATCACAGGCGGTACGTCCGGGATTGGTCTTGCGGCAGCCAAAATGCTTGTCCGTGACGGAGCCCATGTCTTTATTGTGGGTCGGGACGCGGAAAAGGGCAAGGCCGCCCTTACGGCCCTTTCTGATGGCAAGGGTAAGGCCACCTACGTTGAAGCGGATGTAAGTACCCTTGAGGGCTGTCAAAAAGTAGTGGAGGCTGCAGGGGAAGGGAATGCTAAAGTGGATTTCCTTGTTAACTGTGCCGGCATGTACCAGGAAGAAGCCCTTCAGGATATTACGGAGGCATCCTACAGTAAGATGATGGATGAAAATGTAAAGAGTACAATCTTCCTTACAAAGGCGGTTCTTTCCCTGCTCAGTGACGACAGTCCTTCCATCCTCAACATTGCATCCGATGCTGCCCTTGAAGGCAATTATGGCTGCGCCGTTTATGCTGCAAGTAAAGGGGCTGTCGTCGCCTTTACCCGTTCCGCGGCGCTTGATCTCTCGCCTTGGGTCCGCGTTAACTGCCTCTGCCCCGGTGATGTCAATACGCCCCTTGTAAAAAAACAGCTGGAAGAAGGGGGCTATACGGTCGAGAGCATGGCCTCCATTTATCCTGTGGGACGCATTGGCGAACCCGAAGAAGTGGCCCACGTGATCTGCGCCGTCCTTTCTCCGCTAAATGGCTTTATGACAGGCGCCATCCTTTCCGTCGATGGGGGCCTGACGGCAAAATAACCAGCCCCGCTTTCTCTAACAATTTTGCTTATCCTTGATTTTTCAATTGCGATCCATAAGGAGAACTTCATGAAACAACTGACCCGTGCTCAATATTTCTTTTTGGGATCCATGCTCTTTGGCATGATGTTTGGTGCAGGGAACCTGATTTTCCCGGTCCATCTGGGACAGCTTGCCGGGAGCCATTTTTGGCTTGCAAACTGGGGCTTTATTTCGACAGGTGTCTTTATGCCCTTCATTGGTCTCATTGCTCTGGGAATTTCTGGCGCCACAAGCGTCGAAGACCTGGCAAACCGCATCCATCCCACCTTTTCCAAGATCTTTACCGTGTTGCTCTATCTCACCATTGGTCCATGTTTTGCGCTTCCTCGAACGGCTTCTGTATCCTTCCAGATCGGGGTGGCTCCTTTTGTGCCTCCCGGTTCAGAAACCCTGATTATGGCACTTTTTACGGGAGTCTTCATGGCCCTTGCACTTCTTATGGGACTGAAACCATCTAAGCTTATTGTTTACATTGGCAAGTTCCTGAATCCCGCGTTCCTTCTTTTTCTTGCACTTCTTGTGGCTGTGGCCCTTATCCATCCCATGGGCTCCTACAGTGCCATGATGCCGCATGGAGCCTATGTATCCCAGCCTTATCTTACGGGGTTCAAGGAAGGCTATAACACCATGGATGTTCTTGCCGTCCTTGCTTTTGCCATTGTTGTCATCAATACCCTGCAGAGTCTGGGCATGACGGACCGCACGGCCATGACAGGCGATATCTTTAAGGTTGGCGTGATCGTAACGGTCCTCATGACAGTCATCTATACGGCAATCACCTGGCTTGGTGTTTCAAGTATGGGGGCTTTGACCCTTTCTGATAATGGCGGCATTGCCCTTGCGGAAATTGCGGCCTATTACTTTGGCCCCTTGGGACAGCTGCTCCAGGCCATCATCGTGACCCTTGCCTGTTTCAAGACGGCGATTGGGCTCATTACGAGTTGTTCTGAAGCTTTCCATACCCTGTTTCCCAAAGGACCGGGTTATCGGACCTACTGCTATATCATGGCGGGATTTTCCTTTGTTGTGGCAAACGTGGGCCTTACCCAGATCATTAGCTTAGCCATTCCCGTCCTCATGTTCATCTATCCCCTTGCCATTGCCCTCATTCTGTCGACCTATGCGGCGTATTTCTTTCACCATGATACGCGTTTTTATAAATGGCCGGCTGCCTTTACAATCCTTGCTGCCTTGGGGGATGCCCTAAGCGTCCTTTCCCCGGCGATTAAGGAAACCGGTTTTGTAAAAACGATTCTTTCGTTCCACGCCATGCTGCCTTTTTCTGCAGATGGCATGGCCTGGGTCGTGCCGACCTTCCTCGGGTTGGTCGTGGCCCTGATCCACGTCAAACTGACGGGTGAAAAGCCTCTTTCCCTAGGCTGACTGCATTGCGCCTGATCCTTTTTGGGTCAGGCTTTTTTTGTTTAGATGGGTCTTCTGTAACACCGCAGCCCCCCTTCCTTCACAAAAGACCATTTTTTTGTTATAATAAAGTGTCAATAAAATCGTCAACTCATTGGATAAGGAGGGATTTCCCTATGAAGAAGAACATCATGCTGGCCCTTGTATTAGGCCTGATCCCTGCCAGCCTCGCGGCTGCTTCCCCGCTTGCTGAAATTGCACCGGGCCGTGCACAGATCGATGCCAATGTGACCCTCGGCAGTTCCCTTAAAGGAGAACGGGACGGGCATACAATCGACTTTGACGGCGATACCCGCTATCGTGTTGGAGCGACTGTAGGCATCAGCGATGGACTTGGCCTGGACTATACCTATGCTTCTCATGAAGGCGATGATAACGCTTCAGTCCAGAGTCATCAGGTTAATCTGGTCTACCAGTTCAACCCCTATCTTTACGGTTTTGGTGGCTACGTCCGCAATCGTGCCCATCATCGTGGCTATACGGATAATACCAATGGCTTCCAAGTTGGTGCAACAGGCCGTCTGCCCCTTGGCAAGACCACGCCGTGGGCTAAGTTTGGCATTGGCAATACGATTACCCAATATGAAGTCGGTGTTGGCTATGCCATTACGGATAACTGGGAAGCCAATGTTTCCTATAATGACAGTAAGTACAAGGATTTCAGCGGCGATACGGACGTAAAGACTCATGGCGTCAATGTCGGCGTTTCCTACAAATTCTAATAAAGAGTATAGAGCCGTGCCTTTGGCATGGCTCTTTTTTCGTTGACAAGAAATTGGCTTCAGCCTATTATGTTTATGTGATTAAACGAATAAACGGATAGGCGGAAAGGAGCCCTCGCTCATGAAAGAGAAAGACCTTGCCATTATGGAACAGTTTCGGAAATGTATCCCCATCTTTTCTGTTCTCAATGATGCCAAACGGCAGGAAATCATCCTTATCCTTACGGATTTTCCTGGGGAAGGGCTGACCGTAAACGGGATTACGGAACGAATTGACCTTTCAAGACCGGCGGTTTCCCATCACCTGAAAGTCCTCAAACAAGCAGGAGTCATTGGTGTTAGAAGCTGCGGCGTTGAAAATCATTATTACCTCACGTTCAAGGCCGCCCTTAGGAACCTAAAAATCCTTGTTGCCCAGGTTGAAGCAAGCTGCGACCTTCGCTGAAAAAGCCGGATAGGCACCATCTCCTACTTTTTGCTATGTTGCCCCAGCAAATCATAGCACCGTCACAATCTGACGGCATTGCTTCAGAGGAGTAAAGCACATGGAATTTCATGACATCGTGATTCAGCAAAAGTCTTATTTTGACTCGAATTCAACAAAAAGTATAGCCTTTCGCAAGATTATGTTGAAAAAATTGATGGATGCCCTTGATGAACGGGAAGATCTTCTTTTGGAAGCTCTGCACAAGGATCTTGGTAAATCACGGGGCGAAGGGTATATGACAGAAGTTGGCATGGTCCGTAGCGAAATCAAGGAAGCCCTGATCAATGTCGAGGCTTGGAGCCATCCTAAAAAGGCAGATGGCTCGTTCCTGACTTTCTTTCCCGCGACGAATCATATTTATACCGAACCGTATGGCGTGGTGCTCATCATCGCGCCTTGGAACTATCCCCTGAATCTTACGCTGATGCCCCTTGTGGGAGCGATTGCGGCAGGAAACTGTGCCATTGTGAAGTGTTCCCCGGAAAGTGTCCATACGAGCCGTGCCATCAAAGATCTTCTTGCGGACCTTTTCCCACCGGAATATATCTATTGTCCGGAGGCAGACTTGCCCTTTGAGACCCTTTGGCAGGAAAGGTACGACATGATTTTTTTCACCGGCAGTCCAGCAGCAGGCAGGATCGTCATGAAGGCTGCCAGCGAGCATTTGACGCCCGTCATCTTGGAATTGGGTGGCAAGAGTCCCTGCCTTGTCGATGCCTCGGCGAACATCGATCTTGCGGCACGGCGCATCGTCTGGGGAAAATTCATGAATGCCGGTCAAACCTGCATTGCCGTGGACTACGTTGTCGTACAGGAAAGTGTAAAGGACGCGCTTCTTGCTGCCATGACAAAAGAGATTGGAAAGCGCTATCCCCATGCTGAAAAAAGTGATGCTTATCCGTCCATCATCAATCAGCGGCATTACGACCGGCTTATTGGCCTCATGAAAACAGAATCTAGCCTTATTGGCGGTGCTGTGAACGCGGAAAAACGCAGGATTGCGCCTACCTTGATGCCTGAGGCGGATTTTGATCATCCCATCATGGAAGATGAAATCTTTGGGCCCTTGCTTCCCATAATTGCTGTAAAAGACATGCAAAACGCCGTAGCGCACATCAAAACGCTGCCTAACCCCTTGGCTTGTTATGTGTTCACAGAAAACAAGGCGGTTGCAGAAGCGGTCATTGCCAATCTTTCTTTTGGCGGCGGCTGCATCAACGATACCCTTCTTCACGTGACAAACCCAAACCTACCCTTTGGCGGGGTGGGAAATAGCGGCATGGGAAGTTATCATGGAAAGGCAAGCTTTGATGCTTTTTCCCATAAAAAAAGCATCGTCAAGAACACGACACGCTTTGACATTTCCTTGCGCTATGCCCCGTTTACGGAAAGAAAAGTAAAATGGCTGAAACGCTTTTTCTAGGCTGCATGCATGCGCCAAAGGCATGAAAGAGAATAAAAAAGAAGCATTGGAAAGGGCCCAGCCCATCCGATACAATAAAATCAATGCTAGAACAAAGGAGGAATCCCCATGCTTGGAGAATTCATGTATCATAATCCAACAACGCTCTATTTTGGCTCACAGTCCTTGGAAAACCTGGACCGTGAACTGCCCCTTTATGGACCGAATGTCCTTTTGGTCTATGGCGGCGGTTCCATCAAGAAAAATGGCATCTATGATGCCGTTCTCTCCTACCTAAAAAAGAACCATAAGGTGGTTACGGAAGTTCCCGGCGTCATGCCGAATCCAACGGCTGAAAAGCTTCGGGAAGGCGCCAAAGCGGCCAAAGACAGCAAGGCGGACCTGATCCTTGCCGTTGGCGGCGGATCTTGCTGCGATTTTGCCAAAGGAGTTGCCGTTTCCGCCTATGCTGATGATGATCCCTGGGAAAAGTTCTATGTCCGTTTTGAAGAACCGAAAAAGGAAGACCGGATCGTCCCTGTTGCCTGTATACTGACCATGGTGGGAACCGGGTCTGAGATGAACGCTGGTTCCGTCATTACAAACCATGAAGAAAAGCGTAAAGTAGGGCACGTTTTTGCTGACGCACGCGTTTTCCCCCGTTTTTCCATCCTGAACCCTGAATTTACGTTTACCCTCCCAAAGAGGCAGATGGTAGCTGGGATCTATGATATGTTCAACCATATCTGCGAACAGTATTTTTCTGGCTATGATGATAATACCTCTGATTACCTTGCCGAAGGCCTCATGCGTTCTGTTATTGCCGCCTCCCGCATTGCCATTCAAAACCCCAAGGATTACGAAGCCCGCAGCAACCTCATGTGGACGGCAACGTGGGCCCTTAATACGCTCATTGGTATGGGAAAGACCCAGGACTGGATGGTCCATATGCTGGGACAGGCTGTCGGTGCCTATACGGACGCTACTCATGGCATGACCCTTTCAGCCGTTTCTCTTGCCTATTACCGTTTCCTCCTGCCCTATGGCCTCAGTAAGTTCAAACGTTTTGCTGTGAACGTGTGGCAGATCTGCCCCGACGGCAAGTCGGATGAAACCATTGCCAAAGAGGGGCTTGCCGCTATGGAGGCGTGGATGAAGGAAATTGGTGTCGCCTTGAAGCTTGGCGAAGTGGGCGCCACGGAAGCGATGATTGACGGCATTGCTGATGCGACCTTTATTTTGAAGGGCGGTTATAAAGTCCTGACCAAGGATGAAGTCAAAGCCATTCTCAAAGCAAGTTTTTAAGGAAAAAATGAACTGGGAGCCGTGTCCCTGACATAGAAGAAAGGCGTCAACTTGCGTTTATTTTCAAGTTGACGCCTTTTTCGTTTGCTGCCATTTTTCCAGGGCCTTGCTGCAAAGCATCGTTTTGCGGGCCCTGAAACGGTATGGAAAGGCCGCAGCCGAAGGCAGATATAGGGCTCGGCTTAGGGTGGAGTCTTCCCACCGTTTTTTTGATGGAGAATGCAAAAACAAGGGACAATCGATTCCACAAGCAGTTTCCCGTCCCTATAGGGGTACGTTCACAGGAAGCCCCATATAAAAAAGAACGCCCTTGTTGGACGTTCCCTACGTTATACAATTGGTGCGATTGGCGCGAGTCGAACGCGCGACCCTCTGCTTAGGAGGCAGATGCTCTATCCATCTGAGCTACAACCGCATAACAGTATTATTATACCAGATAGTCCCTAAAAAAACAAAGGCGGGGACACATCATGTGTTCCCGCTGCACCTTATTTCACGATATAGGCACTCGTGATTTCCGCGATGTACTGGATATGACGGTCTTTGTTGCCGTTTTGATCTGCTGGATACCATTTGCCTTCCTGTTGAGCCAGGTTTTCCAGGGCTTCGACCTGGCGGAAGAGAACCTTGCATTCAAAGGTTAGGGGCAGTTCCTTGAATGCCGGTGCCTTGACAGTTTCGCCCTGCTGTACCGTCAGGCTGAGGGTCTTGATTTTATCAAGGTCACGCCCCGACTTTGATCCGCAGACCTTGATGATTTCAGGATCAACGGCGCCCAGGGGGACATTCACCGTAAATTCTCCTGACGCATCGAGATAGTCCCGGGTCAAGCGGCTTTCCCGTACATAGACCGTGAGGACGGGCTTTCCCCAGTTGGTGCCTAGGGCGCCCCAGCCGATGACCATCGTGTTCATGGCGCCTTTTTTTTCGGTTGAAAGGAGAACGCCTTTGGGGAGGGCCTTCATCAAGGCTTCAGCATAGGAAAAAGGTTCAATGTGTTCATTCATGGGAATGTACCTTCTTTCTTATCATTCTTACGTTTTCATTATAACAAAAGCTGTCAATGGTGCTTGCAAGGCCGGAAGGCCTTCGCTATACTGAAAGAGAAAATGAAAGGAGGATTCCTATGAAAAAGACTGTTATTTCCTTCCTGATGGCTGGCTTGCTTCTTATAGGCATGCCCGCCCTTGCTCAGGAAGGAGATTTGCCTGATCCCGAGTGGCAGGCTGTTGTCACGGAACAGGGCGGCACCCGCTGGGATCTTGATACAGCGACCATCATGAAGCGCGGTGAGGGCCGCGTGGCAGGCTTCCGCAAGACCCAGCCCGATGGTTCGTATGCGCTTACCCTCGGCCTTTTTACGAAGGATCGCCGTATGGCGCCCATTATGAAGCTTTCTGTAACGAAGGATCATGAGATCAAGGAGCGGTGGCGCGCGGAAAAAGAGGAGTGGGTGACCATTGAACCAGGTTCCGTCTTGGAGAAGATTTATGATGCTGTCTGGAAAGCCCCTGTTTCTGAAACCCTTTCAAAAGATTCGGATCACGCCTAAGGAAAGGAACTGAAATGGGAAAGGAAATCGAAATGAAGCTCCTGACGACCCAGGCGGGATGCCACAGGCTCTTTGCCGCTAGGACCGTCACGAAAACCGCTCTTCCGGTAACGGAAAAGCGTCTTAGCCTCAAAAATATATATTATGATACAAAAGATGGTGCCCTGAACCGGGAACGCATGGCCTACCGCGTGCGTGTCACCAATGGCAGCGCTTATGAAGCGACCATCAAAACAAAAGGTACATCCACAGGAGGCTTTTCTGTCCGCGGTGAATATACCGTGCCCCTAAAGGACGAAACGCCTGTGACGGAAGGTTTTCCTCCCGAAGTGACGAGGCGCCTGAAGGACCTGCTTCATGGGGAATCACTTGTTCCAACCGTGACGATCACTTTTGTGCGCCACGCCATGGACCTTGCGGCAGGAAAAAGCCGTGTCGAGCTCTCCCTTGATGAAGGCATCATAGAAAGCGGCGACCGTTCCCAATCCCTTAGGGAGGTGGAATTTGAACTCAAAGAAGGGGACCCTGCTGCCCTTTTTGAGCTTGTCAGCCATCTTGCAGGTGAAATCCCCCTCTATCCGGAAGACCGGAGTAAGCTCGAACGAGGCCTTTTCCTTCTTGCAGGAAAGACACCCCAAGAGTCCTGCGACGATGCTGTTAAAGTGCCCAAGACCTTTGCAGATGCTGCGCGTTTCCTTAGGGAAATCCTTCATGACCTAGGTGGTTTCTTTAACGGCACTGGAAAGAAAGCACCTATTGCTGACCGCCTGATCCTTTTTGCCGATTTTTGGGAAGAAAAGGCCTTGGGCGGGGACGAGGCGGCGCGCCTTCGGGAAGCGGCAGCCCATTTTGAAACGGATGACGCTGCCTATCTGGAAGAAGATCTTGAAGAGGGACGGATTGCCGCGCTGCTTTGGCAGTGCCTTGCGAAGGTCTACACCAAATCCCATGAGGAAGAAAGCTATTTTTAGCGGGAACTTCCACGGGCAAAAAAATAAAAGTCAAAAAATCAAAAAAGTATTTGACATTTTGACTTTTGGTGAGTACAATAAACCCAGGAAGTGCGAAATGACTTCCTGGGTCTTTTCCTTTGAAAGATCCTGTTTTCTTAGAAGGGATGGGGCGATGTAACCCAAGTCAAGATCGTGATGAGCTTTATGATGGCCTCTGGCAGGGCCCACATGGCAGCGGCTGCCGCAAGAACGGCCAGAAGTCCGATGATGAGATGCAGTTTCTTTGAGAAGCGGTCCATCAGGACTTCCGTATTGAGCAGTTCGTAGCAGCGCTGGAGCACCTTTAGTTTGGTGTTGATATTTTCCCGCCATACGTCAGCCCGCAAAAGATACATGTACCGGGCGTAGACGCGGGCGTTGAAGACATCCTCTGTGACTTGGAGGGCGTTATCAACATTGCTCGTAAGGACGCTCATGTCGGCCATGACTTCCATGAGCTCATTGCGGACCTTGCGGAAGGTCTTGGCCTTACCGCGGGATCCGGGTTCGGTTGCTTTGTCGATTTCGTCGTATGTGCTGTCGATGGCTTTCCGGAGGGCATCATCGTAGTAGCGCAGTTCGAGGAACTGGGCATTGGCAAATTCAAGGAGGTCCGGCAGGTCCGTGCTTCCCGTCCGATCCAGCATAATCGCTGTATCCCACGTCAGGTAGATGACATCGTCCTTGCTGTAGGAGAAGCGGTTTACGAGGGCATCCTTCCTCGTTTCTTCGCTAAGCGGCGTCTTGTCCTTCATGATAAGGGCCGCCAGGTCCCAATCGGGGAGCTTGTCCTTGAAATAGTAGACGACAAAATCCTCATCAAAGTCGGAAATGCGCATCTTCGTGCACGCCGGCCGGATCGTATCCGTGATGGCATCGATGTATTCGCGGACCACGTTTTCTGGCAAGGAGTCGACGGCAATGGTCAGGTTTTGGTATTTTTCATAGGAAATGTCTTCCGGGACTTCCAAATGAAAGATAAGACTGACGACGCCAATGTCAAAGATGCGGGCCTTGATGACCGCTGTGTATTGGTCCCCGGCAAATTCCATATCATGGGTTCCCAATTCAACAAGGACCGGGGGATTCTGAAAACTGATGGAGTTTGGTGCACTCTTTTCAAATCGCAGACGGGATGCAATCTTGTTCCGGCTGGTCCAGATGGCTTCCACGACATTGAGGTCGATTTCATCGGCGACGTCGAAAAGGTGGTAAAGGATAATGGATGAATTCATAAAAGCCTCCTTAACTAGGCAGCAAAAAAAGCAAAGTTCCTATCATCCTTTTTCGACAGCAGCCTTGTTTTTCCTTCCTATCAGGAAGATTACATAAAGGCGTTTTGCACGCCTTCCCCTTTGGGGGATTGGTAACAGGGGTATTTCCCCATTTTCGTGGCCCTTGGGCCCTTATCCATAGAATAAAAATTTTAGGCAGCATGCGGAGGTGTTTATGATGCAGTCAGAACGTTTCAGTGAAGAAGTCAAAAGTTTATTGGAAGCCAGTCAGCAGCAAGCTGTCATGAACTATAACCAAGAGGTGGGAACCGTCCATCTCCTGTCAGCCATGATGAGCGAACCTGATAGTTTCCTCCATTATGTCTTAAAGAGCCTTCATATCGAGGAAAACGACTTCAGTCGTGACCTTGACCATTTGGTGAAGGCCGTCCCGTCTGTGAAGGGAACGGACCAGCTTAGTATGTCCACGGGGATGGCAAGGGTCTTTGCCCTCGCGGAAAAAGCAGCCGGCCAAAATAAGATTACCGGAGCCCATCTGCTGGCTGCCCTCTGTGAAGATGGCGATAGCGATGTGGTTTCCCTCTGCCGCAAGTACGGCATTACCCGTTCGGCCATCCGTGGTCTCGTCGACCGCTATGAAGGCGGCAAGGACAGTGACGAAAACCGCAAGACCTTGGAAAAATATGGGCAGGATCTGACGGCTAAGGCCCGCAAGGGAGCCCTTGATCCGGTCATTGGTCGTGACGATGAGATCCGCCGTACCGTTGAGATCCTGTCTCGTCGGAAAAAGAACAACCCTGTCCTCATTGGGGAACCGGGTGTTGGCAAGACGGCTATTGTAGAAGGCCTTGCCCGCCGGATCGTGGCAGGCGACGTGCCTGAATCCTTAAAGAACAAGACCCTCTATGCCCTGGATCTTGCGTCCCTTGTTGCTGGGGCCAAGTACCGCGGTGAATTTGAAGAACGCTTGAAGAAAGTCCTCAAGATTGTTGCCGATTCGGCTGGACAGATCATCATGTTCATCGATGAACTCCATACCGTCGTTGGAGCCGGTGCCTCCGAAGGGTCCATGGATGCCGGAAATATCCTGAAACCGATGCTGGCCCGCGGTGAACTCCGCTGTATTGGGGCCACGACCCTTAATGAGTATCGAAAGTATATTGAAAAAGACAGTGCCTTGGAACGCCGGTTCCAGCCTGTCCTTGTCAAGGAACCAAGTGTCGAGGATACGGTTTCCATCCTGCGTGGCTTGAAGGAACGGTACGAAGTCCATCATGGGGTCCGCATCAAGGATTCTGCCCTTGTAGCTGCGGCTGCGCTTTCAAACCGCTATATCAGTGAACGCTTCCTGCCGGATAAGGCTATCGACCTCGTCGATGAAGCGGCAGCCCGTCTGCGTACGGAAATTGATTCCATGCCGACGGAACTGGATGAAAGCCGCCGCCGTATGCTTCAGCTCCAGATTGAGGAACAGGCCCTTTCCAAAGAAGAAGATAAGCAGTCGGCTGACCGTCTCGAAAAGATCCGTGAGGAACTGAAAGAGATGAAAGCAAAGAACGATAAGATGACAGCTCGCTGGCAGGAAGAAAAGGCTGGCATTGCCAAGGTTCGCCAGGTCAAAAAAGCCATTGACCAGGTGAAGAAGGACATGGAAACGGCCGAGCACGACTATGATCTCAACAAGCTTGCCGAACTCAAGTATGGCCGTCTGCCGGAACTGCAGAAACAGCTCCAGGAACTGGAAAAAGAAGAGCATGCAGAAGACCGTCTTCTCAAGGAAGAAGTCGACGAAGACGATATCGCCAAAGTCGTCAGCACCTGGACGGGGATCCCTGTGAGCCGCCTTATGGAAGGCGAAAAGAAGAAACTGGCTCACCTGGATGAAATCCTCCATCAGCGGGTCATCGGTCAGGATGAAGCTGTGAAGGCTGTCTCCGAAGCCGTTATCCGCGCTCGTGCTGGTATCAAGGATCCCAATAAGCCCATTGGTTCCTTTATCTTCCTGGGCCCAACGGGCGTCGGCAAGACGGAACTTGCCAAGAGCCTTGCCGAAGTGCTCTTCAACGATGAAAAGAGCATCATCCGCATCGATATGAGTGAATATATGGAAAAGCATACCGTAAGCCGCTTGATTGGTGCGCCTCCGGGATATGTAGGCTATGAAGAAGGGGGTCAGCTCACGGAAGCCGTGCGCCGTCATCCTTATTCGGTTATCCTTTTTGATGAAATCGAAAAAGCTCATGCCGACGTCTTCAACGTGCTCCTCCAGGTCCTTGATGATGGCCGCCTGACTGATGGCCAGGGCCGTGTCATCGACTTCAAGAATACCCTCATCATCATGACGAGCAACCTTGGATCCCATGAAATCATGGAACATAAAGGTGAAATCAGCCATGAAGAAGTGCGCAGTATGCTGATGAAGTTCTTCCGTCCGGAATTCCTGAACCGTGTGGATGACATTGTTGTCTTCAAACCGCTCGGCGAGGATCAGATCCGCAGCATTGTCCGCCTCATTCTGGGTCAGCTGGGCAAACGCCTGCAAAGTCAGATGGAACTCACCCTTGAGGCCACTGATGAAGCTGTCGATGCCCTTGCCAAGGAAGGCTTCGATCCTGCCTTTGGCGCTCGTCCGTTAAAGCGCCTCATCGTTCATAGTGTGGAAACCATCGTCAGCCAGAAGATTGTCCAAGGAGACATTGTAAGCGGCGATCATCTGAAAGTCGTCTTGAAAAACGGTAAAATTGACGTGGTAAAGGCGTAAGCCTTGACTGCTGGGAAGGACCCCTTCTTCCCAGCATTTTTACGTTTATTGGGATTTTTTGGGAAAAACCTTTGTGAACTCGTCGTAAATGAGTTCACAGAGTAGGGGTTCCGTTGTATAATAAGAAGGAATTTGATGAATCGCCAAGGAGGATTTCCATGAAAAAATTACTCACCCTTGTCACGCTTCTTATGACGCTCCTTGCCGTTCCTTTTACGGCAAGTGCTGAGCGCAGCGGCGCCAAAGCAAGCGGCGTTCCTTTCAATAAGACCAAGGTTGTCTATCTAAAAAGTCTCGAAAAGACTGATGGGGAATTTGTTAAGAATAACCCCCAATTCAGACGCGATGAGGATGCGGTCCGCCTCACCTATCTTGGGCTCCAGAAATCCTTGAAGGATGAAGGGGTGACGCTTTATAACAATCCAGTCATGCTGCCCGACCGTTACCTGAGAAAGACCCTGACCATGCAGGTCGTTGTCAATTTTGCAGGGACTGTGCCCCTCGAAGGAGAAGCGGCTCAGGAAGCCATCAAGGACAAACGGGAACCGGTGGAATCCCTTGTCTCCCTTTCCTTCCTTGTCACCAAAGGAGAGGCACCGGTCTACCGTATGACCGACGTGCGTACGAGTAAGGAAAAGAACTTGGAAAAACTCATCCGGGATATGACAAAAGATGTAGCAAATGAAATCACGAATAATCGTATGAAACTAAAAGATGTAAAATAAGAACGCCGAGAGGCTGTGAGAAATGAGTACATCATTTCTCACAGCCTCTTTTTGTATGGCTTGGGAGTGGGGGATTATGATGTTCAGGTGGTGTGATGCTGTGATGCAGGGCCGCACTGCTGTTCTGCCACTAAAATCGGTGCAGCCGAATCTTTTGTCTTTGGAATTTGAATCCATCAAAAGACTGTACAGCCGACCCTAAACCGTTCCTTCTTTAAAGGGGGAGGGACCGAATCCATTCGCCCGGAAACATGGCCCTGCGCCCTTGTGCTTTGCCCCAATGCGGGCTTGGGACTCGGGCATATTTGCCTTGCTAGCTGCTTGCAAGGAAACGTCGCTGCGGTTTCTCATCCACCACCGAAATCGGGAAATCCGAATTGGATAACCGTATGGATATTTCCCACACAACATGAGTGCTAATAAATTATATTATCGGCCCCGTCGTACACGAAAACGGTTCCTTTACCTCCGCAGCTGCAATGGATTTATACTGGTGCGGCTGTCAAAGGCGGGGTATCGTTTTCGAGTCAATGCGGAAGATGGCTATAGAGGATCAGCCGTATCATGTTCCGTCTTTTTGACTACGCAGATGGGCCGATATGGGCTTCAGGCGAATCATGTTTCCTTTAAAAACCGAAAAAATTCCAAGAAGTGGCCCATCCGCCGAAGGCATTTTTTTGGGCGTCTTAAAAATGAGATTGTGGTACGTACCTTCTTGCGACGGGGCATGTCATCATCGGCATCAGATCAATCTTTTTAAAGCCAATGACGACACGTAGCCGCATCGAATCGGCGCGATTTCCGCGCCGAGTAAAACTACAGACCTCTACCCTTGCGACAAACCCATTTAAAAGATATAATTCTATGAGTATCATCGTGAGACCAGCCCGGTTATCCGCCCTGTGTCCCCCTTGAGGAAAGGATGGACGATATCTATGCCGATACCTCTTGCTCTTTGGGCTGCTGCCGGAATCGGAGCAGCGGGCATGAAGCTCTACATGAACCTGAACAGTCCTGAAACCGTCGTGCGCAATGCAACGGAGCGTTATAACGAAGAACGCTATAAATTCTATAAACAAATGGAAAGGCTCGTTCCCCTCATCGAGGAATTGGGCCGTTTGAAGTTATCTACGTGGTCCAAGTATACCGCGATGTTTGACACGCTGGATAAGCTCATCAACCTCCCCGGTCATTATACCTATAAGAGCCACAAGAACCTCCACATGCTGCCCCAGGATGTGCGCAAGCTGCGGAAGGTGGCAGACGTCGTAAAACGAATCCATACGGATCATCTTGATATTGAAGGGACAGGGATGCTGACTATTGTTGCCCTTCAAGGCGGGGCGGCCAGTGATTACAGCCAGACGGCCCTGGCCGAAGGGGAGTCGCGCCTCATTCTCGAACAAATCATGGAGCAGCCCCTTTATACGTCAGAATGCGGCGTCCTTGACGAAGAGCAGGTCCTGTGCGCCGTCATGGATTTTCCCAAAGTCATGCCCCGTGGTTATTTCAAGGACCGTCATGGCAGAAAGCGGGAACGCAAGGTTTCCAAACGGGCGGCCCGCCGCTACAAGGAATTGACGGATAAGGAATCGGTCCGTCTTGCTGACGCGACGGCGCGGGCTGATCGCCTTTTTCATGTTGTGACCCATGTCCTGGGCTATATGAAGCCGCTCAAAAAGGAACATGATGAACAGCTTGATTTTTTTACGGCCCTCATCAAGAAAAACAACGATTACGATCAGTTTACGCTCGAACAGAAGGATCGTCTCAATTTTGGCGTTACCTTAGGATTTGTCCTGCGTGAACTGGCCCGGACCGATATCATCATCAAGAACGGGAATGTTCCCATCATCAATACTTCGGCCCTGCGGGCGGTTTATGCCCGGGCCAAAGATTTGATGCCTGCGGAAGAAATGCCCTATCAGATATAAGAAAGGAAGAATTCTATGATCAGTACAAAAGGTTTCAAAGCCTATGATATCCGCGGCGTCGTTCCCAGCGATGTCAATGAGGAACTTGCTTACGCCTTGGGCCGCAGTCTTGCCTTTTACCTCAAGGCAAAGACCCTTGTCATAGGTCACGACATCCGTCTGAGCGGGCCCAGCCTGCGCGACGCCGCTGTACGTGGGATGCGTGACATGGGGACACATGTCATCGATCTTGGTCAGTGCGGTACGGAAATGATTTATTTTGCGGTTGCCCATCTTAAGGCTGATGGCGGCATGATGATTACAGCAAGCCATAATCCTGCCGAATATAACGGGATGAAGCTTGTCCGCAGCGAGTCCCGGCCCATTTCGGGAGACACGGGATTAAAGGACCTTGCGGCCATGGTCACAGATCCTGATTTTGAAACAAAATATCCCAAAGCCGCACGGCAGGGAAGCTATGAGCAGGTGGACATTGTCCCAAGTTATGTGGATCATCTCCTTAGCTATATCGACACTAAAGAGATTGCTCCCCTAAACATCGTGGCTAACCCCGGAAATGGCGGAGCCGGTCCCATTGTAAAGGAACTGGCAAAACACCTGCCCTGTCACTTTACGTATCTTAATGACACGCCGGACGGACATTTCCCCAATGGAGTTCCTAATCCGCTCCTTGTTGAAAACCGTGATGCCACCAGCGACGCTGTCCGCCGGGAAGGGGCCGATCTTGGCATTGCCTGGGACGGGGATTTTGACCGCTGCTTCTTCTTTGATGAAAATGGACGCTTCATCGAAGGGTATTATCTTGTCGGTCTTTTTGCCTCTTACTTCCTCAAGAAGCATCCCGGTGCCAAGATCCTCTTTGACCCGCGCTTGATCTGGAATACAGAGGACATCATTGCCCGTGAAGGGGGCTATCCTGTCCGCTGCAAGAGCGGTCATGCCTTCATCAAGGAATGTATGCGTCGGGAACATGTTCTTTATGGCGGAGAAATGAGTGCCCATCACTATTTCGCCGATTTTTCCTACTGCGACAGCGGGATGATTCCTTGGCTTCTTGTCATTTCTCTCATGTCGACATCAGGCCTTAGTCTTGCTGAAATGGTGGACGCTCGCATCCGCGAATATCCCTGCAGCGGAGAAATCAACCGCAAAGTGGGGAATGCCGATGCCATCATGGAATCCCTGTCGACGCGCTTTAAATCCGGCATCCAGGACCGTATGGACGGGCTTAGCGTCGTCTATGATGAATGGCGCTTCAACCTTCGTAAATCCAATACGGAACCTGTGGTGCGTCTCAATGTTGAAACAAGAGGAGATCGGGAACTTCTCGAACAAAAGACCCGTGAACTTCTGGACCTTATCCAGGGCGAGAAAGCATAAGGAGGCAGCAGTATGAACGTTCTTGTTACGGGCGGGGCCGGTTACATCGGTTCCCATGTCATTGATGATCTCATCAAATCTGGTTATACACCGATTGTTTATGATAATTTCAGTACCGGTCATGCCGAAGCGGTTCCCGAAACGGTACAGCTTATCCAAGGGGACCTTCACGATTTCACCTTCTTGAAGCATATCATGGGCCAATATGAAATCGATGCCGTCCTGCACTTTGCTGCAAGTTCCCAGGTCGGCGAGTCCATGGTCGATCCGGGAAAATATTACTATAACAATGTGGCTGGTACTTTGGGTCTTCTTGACGCCATGCGGGAAAGCGGCGTCGAGTATATCGTCTTTTCGTCGACGGCGGCCGTTTACGGGGAACCGGACCAGGTTCCTATTACGGAAGACATGCCCCTTCATCCAACGAATTCCTATGGCCGGACAAAACTCATGATTGAAAACATGCTGCGTGACTACAGCATGGCCTACGGCCTTCATTATGTAGCCCTGCGCTACTTCAATGCTGCTGGCGCGTCCCTTTTGGGAAATATCGGGGAAGACCATAATCCGGAAACCCATCTCATTCCCCTGACCATCCAAGCCGCTCTGGGTAAGCGCGATGCTATTTCCATCTTTGGTACGGACTACGACACCCCTGACGGCACGTGCCTCAGGGACTACATCCATGTGAAGGACCTGGCCTCCGCTCATATCCTTGCCCTGAACCATCTTGTCAAGGGCGGTGCAAGTCGGGTCTATAATCTGGGAACCAAGACGGGACTTTCTGTCCGGGAAATCATCAATGCCGTCAAGGAAGTAACGGGCCGTGACTTCATGGTAAAGGAAGAAAAACGCCGTGCTGGCGATCCTGCGCGGCTCATTGCCTCCAGCGAAAAAATTGCAAAGGAACTCCATTGGAAGCCCGAACACAGCAGCGTCAAGGAAATTGTGGAGACGGCATGGCGCTGGCATAGCGGCCACCCCAATGGATATCGCTGAGCCTTATGGATATCCTGGTAACCGTCGATCATCTCGCCAAAAGCTTTGGCGCTCATGATATCTTTGACAAGGTGAGCTTTACCATTCGCCAAGGGGAAAAGCTAGGCCTTGGCGGTGGCAACGGCAGCGGCAAGACGACGCTCCTGCGCTGCCGCATTGATCCCGCCTTTGCCGATAAGGGAACCGTCCAATATGCAGGGGAAATTCGCGTTGGCTATGTGGAACAGGGGTTTGACAATATCGAAGACGAAACCATCTGGGAGTTCATGCTCCGTTCCTGCCCGGATATTCTTTCCCTCCGGGAAACGATGAAGGAACTTGAGCGGGAAAGCGGCGAAAAGACAGGTGATGCCCTAAAGGATGTCCTGGACCGTTATGGTCGGGTGGAAACCCGCTATGCCCACTTGGACGGTTATCACTACGAAAATAACATCAAGCGGGTCCTGATGGGACTGGGCTATCCAGAATCCACCTGGGAGCACAACGCCCTGGCCCTTTCGGGCGGACAGAAAACGCGCCTTCAGCTGGCGGCGGCTCTTGTCAATTCGCCGGATCTGCTCATCCTCGACGAACCGACGAACCACCTGGATATTGTCATGAGTGAATGGCTGGAAAAATATCTTCGTGAGTTCCGCGGTGGTGTCCTCATCATCTCTCATGATCGGGCCTTCCTTGATGCCGTTGTGGAAGGCATCCTTGAAATGGAAGGGGGGACCCTGCACCGCTATAAAGGAAACTATTCCCGCTATGTGGAGCAAAAAGAGCTCCAGGTTCTCTCCCAGACCCGGGCTTATGAAGCGCAGCAGGAAACCATCCGACGCACGGAAGAGTATATCCGGCGCTACAAGGCCGGCATCAAAAGCAAGATGGCTCGGGGACGTCAGTCCCAGCTGGACCGGATGGAACGCATTGACGCACCCGTAAAGGAAGAATCTTTTACGCTGCGTCTGCCCCATGCCGCTGAATCCGCGGAAAAGGTCATCATGTTGGAACACCTTTCCGTTGGCTATGAAGGAAACGCCCTTTTAAGCGACATTGACCTGGTCCTGCGCCGCGGGGAAAAGGTGGCCATCATCGGGCCCAATGGGAGCGGCAAGTCAACCCTCCTAAAAACCATCCTTCAGGAAATCCCGCCCCTTCACGGCGAAGCAAAGATTGGAAACCGCGTGAAGATTGGCTACTTTTCCCAAAGCTATGAGCGCCTTGATTCCCAGCAGACCATTCTTGACAACTTCCTTACGGAGTATGGCATGACGGACGAACAGACGCGCCGTCTATTGGGCAGTATGCTCTTTCGCGGGGAAGACGTCTATAAAACCATCGGGAGCCTTTCCGGCGGTCAGAAAGCTCGTCTGGTCCTCTTGAAACTGGTTCTTGACGGGGCCAATTGCCTCGTTCTTGACGAACCGACGAACCATCTTGATATCATGGCCAAAGAAGCCGTCGAAGCCGCCCTTGAGACCTTTGACGGGACGGTTCTTCTCGTCACTCACGACCGCTATCTCGTTAATGAAGTGGCAGGCCGCATCTGGGCTGTTGAAAAGGGGCACCTCACGAATTATAACGGCAATTACGACTTCTATCTGGAAGAACGGGACAAACGCCAACAGCGGGAAGCGCCGCTTCCGGAATCCTCTCATCGAGCGCCGAAGGAAGAACCGGTAAAACCTGATGGATCAAAGCACCGCCCCCATGAGGAAAAATCCAAAAACCAGCGGATCTATACGCCGGCTGAGGCGGAAAAACTCCTGCCTGAAGTAGAACTGAAAATCCGTGAACACGAGGCTCTGCAAAAGGTCCTAAGTCAGCAGATTGCCGATCCTGAAAACCAGATGGACCTTGAAAAAAGTGCGGCCCTTGCCGCGGAATACGAAAAGGAGGAACAGCTCATTGATGGCTTCATGGAAAAATGGGAAGCTCTTATGGAGGCCCTTGAATGACAGCATTATCCATTGACAGTTTCATAAAAGCCCTGCAGGGCTATCACAGCGATACGGCCTTCAACCCATGGGCCGATTACGACCCCCAGTGTGACATTGGGCCCCAGGCACCCCTCATCCGGGCAGCCAATCTGAAGCGCTATTTGACGCTCCGCCAAAAGGCACGCTTTCTTTTTATTGCCGAAGGACTGGGTTATCAAGGCGGGCACTTTTCAGGCATGGCCATGACGAGTGAGCGCATCCTTTTGGGTCATCACCCTAACGTGCGGCCCCATGTGGTTCTTGGCGAGGATTACCCTTGCCAAAGGACAAGCAATCCCGAGTCGCCCCTGTTAAACCGCATGCAGCGGGAAAAAGGCTTCAATGAACCGACGGCGACCGTCATGTGGGGGGAACTTGCGGCCCAAGAACTGGCCCCTTTCCAGACGATTTTGTGGAATATTTATCCCTTCCATCCCTATAAACCATCGGGCATCCTGACAAACCGCACGCCGACGCCAAAAGAGCTTGACGAAGGCATTGACTTTGCTCGTATGATCCTTGCCCTTGTGCCGGGGATGCGCGTCATTGCCATTGGCCGAAAAAGTGCGGACACGCTCCAGAAGTATGGCGTAGCCTGCGACGCGGTTCCTCATCCTTCCATGGGTGGGGCCACGCGCTTTCGCAGCGCTGTGGACGCCTTGTTTGAATCTGAATAGGTATTTTTGGAGGTAACATGGAAAGCACCATTGCCAGTATGACTAAGGAAGAGGTCCTCAAGATTTCCCTCACGTGCGGGAAACTGCTCCTGACAAGCGGCGCCGAAACCTATCGTGTGGAAGATACGATGACGCGCATCTGCGCCCTCAGGGATATGCAGATTGCTGCCGTCAGCACGCCGTCATGGATCATGGTGGGCGACGAAACCGTGGACGGGACCAGTATGGTCTCCCGCGTTACGCGGCGGGGGACGGATCTCACCCTCATCAGCGAAGTGAACAACATTTCCTATCATATGCCCACGTGGGACCATTCCTTTGCCGAAACCATGGCCATGCTTGATGAATTGAGTGCCCGCCCGTCACCGACCGCACTCTACAGCATGGTTTGGTCCGGTTTTGCCGGCGGCTTTTTTGCCGGCGTCATTGGTGGCAATTTCTGGGATTTTGTGGCAGCCTTCTTGGGCTCCTTCCTTTCTATGGCCTTCATCTGCCTCGTGCGGCCCTTCCGCCCCAGCAGTTTTTGGGAAACGACTATGGCAGGCGTCATCATCTGTTTTGTCACCTATATGTGTCATCTGTTCATTCCTGGTGTCACTATGGAATTTGCCATTGGCGGCGGAATCATGCCCTATTTGCCCGGTATGGCTTTTACCAACGGAATCCGGGACTTCATGGCCGGTGACCTCATGAGCGGAACGAGCCGGGCCGGCGAGGCCATTTTCCTTGTTGGCGGCATTGCCATCGGCATTGCGGCCTTCCTTGGCATCGTCTATCTTTAAGGAGGACTGCCATGAACGTCATCCTGACCATCGTCATCAAGACCATCTGCTCCTTTTTCGGAACCGTGGCTTTTGGCAAGATCTTCAACTGTCCTAAACACTGCCTCTATAAAGCGGGCTTTGTCGGCGCTGTGGGTTTTGGCGTCTACATCATTCTCCTCAGCGGTTTTGGCGTCAGTTCCATGCTCAGCAATTTTGCTGGAACCGTAGCCCTTTCTATCTGCAGTGAGCTCTTTGCCCGCTGGTACAAGGAACCTGTGCCTGTTTTTTCCATTCCTGGCGTCATTCCTCTTGTGCCGGGGCTGCCCCTTTATCGGGCCATGAACTATACGATGCAAAACGGCTACAGCATGGGTATGCATACCTTTGTCTCGGCGGCCCTTGACGCAACGGCCATCGCCATGGGTATTCTCCTTATCTCAGGTCTTGCCAAGGTTTATAAGACCAGTAAACGCCTTGTGTCGAAAAAGGTCCATCATCATTCCGAACGCTTGTAAAAAAACGATTGCTTATAAACCGCGGGAGTCCTTCCTTGGAAGGACTCTTTTTGATTGGGCGCCTTACGATCTTTTGCCTTACAGTCTTTTAGCATCACAGCATCTTAGTTTCCTTCCATTTTTGGTTCTTTGTCAAATTTTGGGGTGCTAAAGTGTCTATGCACTCCTGGAGAGGACATGCACTGAATACAGTGCGTGTCCTTTTTCGTTGCGTGTGTTAATGTACAAGATCCTATTACGAAAGCGCTCAAAATTGCGCAGACCAAATGAGACACGTTTTAACACCTTGATTTTATTGTTGCAGCCTTCAGTAAAGCCGTTGGAGTAAGGATATATAAGGGCGCTCCTAATTTCTTCGTACCAATAGGTAAAGGACTTAACCAGAGAGTTCATTTCCGGTAAATCAGCGCTTTTTACCAGGTCTATCCATGCTGAAAGTGCCCAAGAAATGTTGGTATGATCCTTGAATCGAAGCACCTTGGAAAATGCGTATTTTAGCGCGTAAGCACATCTTAGACGAGGAGAACAGCGAAGGATTCCCTCCAGCTTTATAAGCTCTTCTTCGGTTAATTTCTCATATGGTTTCGTTAAGATTGTCTTGTTGGACTTAAACATTCGGCTATGGTGACAAAGGCGCTTTTGCTCTGCTTTGCGAACGCGCTCCATGGCCCATTGGACTAAGCGGATCATATGAAAACGGTCTGCCACGATGCGCGCCTTGGGGAAGATCGTTTTTATGACTGAACGGAACTGCATAGACATGTCCATTGTGACAAATTCTACTTTTCGTCGTTCACTCATTGGAAATTGATAGAAATACTGGAGCAGAGCCGGTGTGGTTCGTGCCGGAAGAATGTCCATTATACGCTTGTTTTCAGAGTCAGTGATGATGACTTGGTACTTCTGACCGGCAGCATTTCCTTTAAATTCATCGATGGAAAGCACGCGGGGAAGGTGACTGGGACGAGGAATATGGACTTCATTAAAGACACGAATGACCTGGCTGGTGCTGACATGGCATCGTCTGGCCACTTCTTGGAAAGAAAGGTGTTGACGCAGCTCCTGGAGCATGACTTGTTGAAGCGAGGAAGAGGTTTGGAAATACGGAGAGGCAAAGGGGCTCTTCTCGTTAAATGTGTGACCACAGCTGCATATATAGCGTCTCTGGCGATACAGGAGATGCAACTCTTTATGGAGAAGTGGGGAATGTTTGATGAGGCGCGTATAGTAGCCCTTTATGCGTCTTGTAGTGGCCTTACAATGAGGGCAGATGTGTTCTTGAGGCGGCAGCTGAACCGCTAAAACCAAGGCTGATTCCGTTTCCTTTAAATTTTGAATCCATTCCTCTTTAATTCCTGTTAATTTTTCGATATAATCTAGAGAAGGCATATGTATTCAACTCACTTTCTTTATTGTTTGATCACTTTAATTGTAGAGGATTTGAGTGCATATGCCTATTTTTTTATTGAAAAAAAAGTAGGCGCTGAGAGGACACGCATCTGGACGGTCACTTTAGCGCCCCAAAATAAATTATAGAACCCCATTTTTTCGCCCGACAGCCAGAACTGAAGGCTCGTGACAGCCCTTTAGAACAGGCCTCGAAGAAAACAGCTTGACAGCTTTCCCCTTTGCGCCCCGCCAGAAAAAAGATTATAATATCCCCAAAAGGAGGAATGCCCCATGGCCATCTATCATACGCTTACAAGAACAGTAAAGGAAAACCCCCAGACGGGAAGCATCATCAGTGATGCCATCATGGATCCAGAGACCCTCGGCAAGGGGGTCAAGATGTTTGCCCAAGTTACGCTGAAGCCGGGCTGTGCCGTTCCTATTCATCAGCATGTCGGCAACAATGAAACGTATTATCTGATTCAAGGCAGCGGCGAGTATACGGACGAAGACAAAAAATTCACCGTCAAAGCAGGCGACGTGACCTTCTGCGCTGATGGCGGCACCCATGGTCTCTTGAACACGGGAAAAAAAGACCTCGTCTTCGTCGCCCTTATTGCCAATACCATCGCCTAAGGCATTTTTGGGAAGGCGGCCTGGCAGGCTGCTATCTCTAAAAAATCGGAGCCAGCTACGCCTTATCAAAGGGCTGCGGGCAGCAAAGCATAAAAAGAGAAGCGGAGGAAGAAATGAGCGAATCCTTTCTTTCCCCGTCTTTTTTTAAAATAGTTAATGAAAGTTTTAAATAAATAAGATGAAATATATTCAAAACATTAATAAGGAAGCGTAACATTTTTCTTTCATTCTTACCTAAAAATCCCCAAAAATGCACAGAAAAACCCTTTCTTTGCCCTTCTTTCCAGTCCGCGGTGGGGATATATGACACACTAGGAACCGTGTAAACAAAGAATGGCATAAAATAAGGCGTACAGCGCCCAAAATTTTCTTGACAGGGTACGCGAGGAATGCTAGAATAGCATGGTGTCACAGGAGAAACTATGTCTTGACGGAGGTGCGCAATGTTTTTGGAAGAAGTAAAAAACGGCGCTCCGACTGTGGTGGGAGTAAAACAGACCCAGAAGGCCCTCGTCAAGGAAACTGCCCGCGGCGTCATCGTGGCGATGGATGCCAGCGATCACATCACAGGCCCCGTCAGGGCCTTGTGCGGGATTCATCAGGTTCCTGTGGAAACGGTCCCGACCATGCAGGAATTGGGCAAGGCCTGTGGGATCCACGTGGGAGCAGCCGTGGCGGCTGTTCTTGAAACTCGGTAAAATCTTCCGCTTGGGAGATTTTAATACATTAAATCTTATTCTTGAGAAAGGAGGTGCCGGAATGCCTACAATCAATCAGTTGATTCGTAAAGGTAGACAAGTTGTTACTCAAAAATCCACGGCGCCAGCATTGAAAAATTCACCGCAAAAACGCGGTGTCTGCACGAGAGTGTACACCACCACTCCGAAGAAACCTAACTCTGCTCTTCGTAAGGTTGCTCGTGTCCGCTTGACCAATGGTATCGAAGTTACTGCTTACATTCCTGGTATTGGCCATAACCTGCAGGAGCACAGCGTAGTCCTCATCAGAGGCGGAAGAGTCAAGGACCTTCCTGGTGTTCGTTATCATATCATTCGTGGCGCATTGGATACTGCCGGTGTTGCTGATCGCGCACAGGCTCGTTCCAAATACGGCGCTAAACGCCCGAAAGCAGCTAAGAAATAAGCACAATGCGTGAATGATTCATAACGAAGGAGGAATTACAGATGCCGAGAAAAGGTCCTGTAACGAAAAGAGACGTATTACCGGATCCAGTATATGGTTCCAAATTATTAACCAGATTCATCAACAAGATTATGCTCGACGGCAAAAAAGGTGTCGCTGAACGCATTGTCTATGATGCATTTGATCTGATCCATTCCAAAACGGGCAAAGACCCCATGGAAGTTTTCGACGCTGCCATGAAGAACGTCATGCCTACGCTGGAAGTTAAAGCTCGCCGCGTCGGCGGTGCCAACTACCAGGTTCCTGTTGAAGTCCGCGCTGACCGCAAGACCACTCTGGGGATTCGCTGGCTCGTCAACTATTCCCGCCTGCGTGGTGAAAAGACGATGTACGAACGTGTTGCCGGCGAACTGATGGACGCTGCCAACAACACCGGTGCTTCCGTCAAAAAGCGTGAAGATACGCACAAGATGGCCGAAGCCAACAGAGCGTTTGCACATTATCGTTGGTAATCTTTACAACCAATCATTACAAGGAGGAGTAATCTGTGGGCAGAGAGTTTCCCTTAGATAAAATCAGAAATATCGGCATCATGGCACACATTGATGCCGGTAAAACGACCACCACGGAACGTATCCTGTTCTATACCGGTAAGACCCATAAGATCGGCGAAGTCCACGACGGCGCCGCTACCATGGACTGGATGGTTCAGGAACAGGAACGTGGGATCACGATTACTTCTGCTGCAACGACCTGTACCTGGAAAGGACATTCCATCAACATCATTGATACCCCGGGCCACGTTGACTTCACGGTTGAAGTTGAACGTTCCCTGCGTGTACTCGACGGCTCCGTTGCCGTATTCAGTGCCAAGGGCGGTGTTGAACCCCAGTCCGAAACCGTATGGCGTCAGGCAGAAGAATACAATGTACCGCGTATCGCGTACATGAACAAGATGGATACGACGGGCGCTGACTTCTTCAACGCTGTCCAGATGATGAAAGATCGTCTCGGCGCAAATGCTGTGCCTATCCAGATTCCGATGGGTGCTGAAGATCAGTTCGTCGGCCTCATCGACCTCGTCAAGATGCAGGCTATCGTCTATGGCGATGACCTTGGCAAAGACGAAGAATTCGAGCCGATTCCTGAAGAATACGTTGAAGAAGCCCAGAAATGGCGCCAGAACCTCTTGGAAGCCGTTGCTGAAGGCGACGACGACCTGATGGAAAAATACCTTGAAGGCGAAGACCTTACGGAAGATGAAATCAATGCCACCATCCGTAAGATGACCTGTGCCTGCAAGATGTTCCCTGTCACCTGCGGTTCTTCCTATAAGAACAAAGGCGTGCAGCCCCTTCTGGATGCCATCATTGCTTACATGCCGGCTCCGACCGATGTGGCTGACATCAAGGGCGTGGATCCTGAAACGGGCGAAGAAACAACTCGTCCTTCCAGCGATGATGCTCCCTTTGCTGCCCTTGCCTTCAAGATCGCAACCGACCCCTATGTTGGCCGCCTGGCTTTCTTCCGTGTCTACTCCGGTAAACTGACGGCTGGCTCCTACGTCTACAACTCTTCCAAAGGCAAGAGAGAACGTATCGGCCGTATCCTGCGCATGCACTCCAACCATAGAACGGAAATCGAAGAAGTCTATGCTGGTGATATCGCAGCTGCCGTTGGCCTGAAAGATACGGGCACGGGCGATACGCTCTGCGATGAAAAGGCTCCGGTCATTCTCGAATCCATGGTCTTCCCTGAACCGGTTATTTCTGTAGCCATCGAACCGAAGACCAAGGCCGACCAGGAAAAGATGGGCATTGCCCTTGGCAAACTTGCTGAAGAAGACCCGACCTTCCGTGTCCGCACGGATCCCGAATCTTCCCAGACCATCATCTCCGGTATGGGTGAACTCCACCTTGATATCATCGTCGACCGTCTGAAGAGAGAATTCCACGTTGACTGCACTGTAGGCAATCCCCAGGTTGCCTATCGTGAAACCATCCGCAAGGCTGTTAAGAGCGAAGGTAAATTCGTTCGTCAGTCCGGTGGTAAAGGTCAGTATGGTCATTGCTGGCTTGAACTGACTCCGCTCAAACCGGGCGAAGGCTTCAAATTTGAAAACAAGATTGTTGGCGGTGCCATTCCTAAGGAATACATTGCACCTGTTCAGGCTGGTGTTGAAGAAGCCATGGAAAACGGTGTTGTGGCTGGCTATCCGATGGTTGATATCGGTGTTACCGTTTACGACGGTTCCTACCACGAAGTCGACTCTTCTGAAATGGCATTTAAGATTGCTGGTTCCATGGGCTTTAAGTCCGGTGCCGCCAAAGCTGACCCTGTTCTGCTCGAACCGTACATGAAAGTTGAAGTGACGGTCCCTGAAGAATACATGGGCGACGTTATCGGCGACCTGAACTCCCGCCGTGGCCGCATCGAAGGCATGGAAGCAAGAAACGGCGCCCAAATCATTTCCGCTTTCGTTCCCCTGTCTGAAATGTTCGGGTATGCAACGGACCTTCGTTCCAAGACCCAGGGCCGTGGCAACTACTCCATGGAAGTCGACCATTACGAAGAAGTTCCTAAGAACATCGCGGAAGCGATTGTTGCCAAAAATAAGGGAACGGCTGAATAAGCCCCAATTTTAGGAGGATTAGTACAATGGCTAAAGAGAAATTTGAAAGAACTAAACCCCATGTTAACATTGGTACCATTGGTCACGTTGACCATGGCAAGACGACCCTGACCGCTGCCATCACCAAAGTGCTGGCTGAAAAGGGCGGCGCCCAGTTCATGGACTACAACATGATCGATAAGGCTCCGGAAGAAAGAGAACGCGGGATCACCATCAACACCTCTCACGTTGAATACGAAACCGCTAAGAGACATTATGCTCACGTTGACTGCCCGGGCCACGCCGACTATGTCAAGAACATGATCACCGGTGCTGCTCAGATGGACGGCGCTATCCTCGTTGTTTCCGCAGCTGACGGCCCGATGCCCCAGACCCGCGAACACATCCTGCTTGCCCGTCAGGTTGGCGTACCTGCCATCGTTGTATTCCTGAATAAATCCGACCAAGTTGACGATCCTGAACTGATCGAACTGGTTGAAATGGAAGTTCGTGAACTGCTGAGCCAGTACGACTATCCGGGAGATGAAATTCCTATCGTAGTCGGTTCCGCACTGAAAGCCCTGGAAGGCGACCCTGAACAGGAAGCCAACATCCTCAAACTGATGGATGCTGTTGACGAATACATCCCGACTCCGGAACATGACCTCACGAAACCGTTCCTGATGCCTGTCGAAGACGTCTTCACCATCACCGGCCGTGGTACGGTTGCAACGGGCCGTGTTGAACGTGGCGTCATCAAAGTCGGCGACACCGTGGAAATCGTTGGTCTGAAAGAAGAAAAGAAACAGACCGTTGCTACGGGTCTTGAAATGTTCCGTAAGACCCTGGATCAGGCTGAAGCCGGTGACAACATCGGTGCCCTGCTCCGCGGTATTGAAAGAAACGAAATCGAACGCGGTCAGGTTCTGTCCAAACCGGGCACGATCCATCCGCATACGAAATTCAAGGGTCAGGTTTACGTACTGACCAAAGAAGAAGGCGGCCGTCATACTCCGTTCTTCAATGGCTACCGTCCTCAGTTCTACTTCAGAACGACCGACGTTACGGGCGTAGCTGAACTGCCGGAAGGCACCGAAATGGTTATGCCTGGCGATAACATCACCATGGATGTTGAACTGATCACTCCGATTGCTATCGAAAAAGGTCTGCGCTTTGCTATCCGCGAAGGCGGCCGTACCGTTGGCGCTGGTGTTGTTACCGAAATCGAAGAATAATCTTCGAAATAATCTTTAAAGCCCAAGCGAGGGGCTTGACAAAAGCCCCTCACTTCTTTATGTTATTATGGGCCCGCGATGAGGCAAGAGATGGCTTCCGCCCGAGAGGTCAGGAAGGGAACTTTTGCTGAGTATGTCCGTTCATTGAAACGTGGCGATTGGAGGAATTAAGCACAATGGCAAAGACTCAAAAAATCCGTATACGCCTGAAAGCGTATGACTACAAAGCACTGGACCTGAGCGCTTCCAAGATTGTGGAAACGGCAAAACGTACCGGTGCACAGGTTTCTGGTCCGATTCCGCTTCCTACGGAAAAGAACATCTACACGATCCTGCGTTCCCCTCATGTCAACAAGGACTCCCGTGAACAGTTCGAAATGAGAACCCACAAGAGACTCGTTGATATCCTGGAACCGACACCTAAGACGATCGACGCACTGACCCGCTTGGATCTTCCTGCTGGTGTAGATATTGAGATCAAAGCGTAAGGAGGTGCGATGATGGCTAGAGGAATCTTAGGTAAAAAATTAGGCATGACCCAGATTTTCGAAGCTGACGGTACGCTCGTCCCTGTAACCGTTGTTGAAGCAGGTCCCTGCGTGGTGCTTGCCAACAAGACGGAAGAGACGGACGGCTATAACGCCATTCAGCTCGGATTTGGTGATATCAAAGAAAAACACGTTAATAAACCCATGAAGGGTTTCTTCGACAAGGCTGGTGTCGCTCCTGTCAAATTCGTACGGGAATTCCGTCTTGCTGAAGCTTCTGAATATAAAGTCGGCGATAAGATTGCAGCTGACATCTTTGCAGCTGGTGATCTCGTTGACGCCATCGGCGTTTCCCGCGGTAAGGGCTTCGCTGGTACGATTGAACGCCACAACTTCGCTCGTGGTCCTATGAAACACGGTTCCAAGAGCCACCGTGAACCGGGCTCCAACGGTCCGATGCATTCCGGTCCTGGCGGACGTGTAATCAAAGGCAAGAAGCTTCCTGGCCGCCTGGGTGGTCAGAGTGCGACCGTTCAAAGACTGACGATTGCCAAAGTGGATGCAGAACGCAACCTCATCATGGTCAAGGGTTCTGTTCCTGGTGCCGCTGGTACCTTCCTGATGCTTAGAGACACGGTTCGCCCCGTTGTCAAAAAAGCTGACAAGAAATAATTCAAAAGGAGGGCGTTACAATGCCGAAAGTTGCAATTTACGATCTGACCGGTAAAAAGACCGGTGAAGAAATAGAATTGATGGATTACGTCTTTGGCGTAGAATTCAACGAAGCCGTTGTCCACCAGGCTGTTGTTATGCAGCAAGCCAATGAACGTCAAGGCACCCATGCTACCAAAACCCGCGGTATGGTCCGTGGTGGCGGCAGAAAGCCTTGGAAACAGAAAGGTACTGGCCGTGCCCGTGCCGGTTCCGTTCGTTCCCCTCTGTGGGTCGGCGGCGGTACCATCTTTGGACCGAGTCCCCGCAGCCATGCTATCGATATGCCCCGTAAAGCCCGTCGCCTTGCTATCCGCTGCGCACTGAGCTCCAAGGTTGCCGATGGCTCCCTCGTTATCGTTGATGGTCTTTCCTTTGCCGATAACAAAACCAAGAACACCGTTGAAATGCTCAAAGGCTTCGAAGCTTCTAATAAGAAAGCCCTGATCATCACGGACGGTGAAAACGAAAACGTTGAACTTTCTTCCCGCAACATTGAGAAAGTCAAGGCACTCAGCAACGACTGCCTGAATGTTTTCGACATCCTGAATGCAGAAAAAGTACTGCTGGCCAAAGATGCCGTAGCTAGAATTGAGGAGGTGCTCGCATAATGGCTGCTAATCCTCGCGACATCATCATTAGACCTATCGTTACCGAAAAGACTTCTGATATGATGAAGGACAACAAATATACTTTCCAGGTAGCTATGGGAGCTAACAAGACAGAAATCCGCCAAGCCATTGAAGCCATCTTCAATGTCAAGGTTGTTAACGTCAACACTGTCCGCGTTGAAGGCAAGAAAAAACGTATGGGCAGATTTGAAGGTAAGCGTTCCGATTACAAGAAAGCAATTGTAAAGCTCGCTAGTGGCAATACGATTCCGCTCTTCGAAGGAATGTAATTCGTCTAAGGAGGTCAAAACATGGCTATTAAAAGCTTTAATCCGTATTCTCCTTCTAGACGCAGCATGACTGTGTCCACCTTTGAAGAGATTACGACGGATAAGCCCCATCGCCCTTTGGTTGTCAAACTGAACAAGCATGCCGGCCGCAACTACACCGGTAAGACCACGGTCCGTCATCAGGGCGGCGGCCACAAGAGACAATATCGTATCATCGATTTCAAACGTACGAAGGACAATATCCCGGCTAAAGTGGCTACGATCGAATACGATCCTAACCGTTCTGCCAACATTGCCCTTTTGAACTATGCTGACGGCGAAAAACGCTACATCCTGGCTCCTCAGGGCCTGAAGGTCGGCGATGTCGTCGTAAGCGGTCCCGAAGCTGATATCAAGGTCGGCAACACGCTGCCGCTCCTCAATATCCCCCTTGGTACCATGGTCCACAACGTCGAAATGAAAATCGGCAAAGGTGGTCAGCTTGGCCGTTCTGCTGGCGCTGGTATCCAGCTCATGGCTAAGGAAGGCAGCTATGCCCTGCTCCGTCTCCCCTCTGGTGAGCTCCGTCAGGTCCACATCAACTGCCGTGCAACCATCGGCGAAATCGGCAACCTGGATCACGAAAACCTGACCCTTGGTAAAGCCGGCCGTTCCCGTTGGCTTGGTGTCCGTCCTGCTAACCGCGGTGTTGCGATGAACCCGAACGACCATCCGCATGGCGGTGGTGAAGGTCACTCCCCTGTTGGTCGTAAGCGTCCTGTTACTCCTTGGGGCAAGAGTGCTTTTGGTACTCGTACCCGGAAGAACAAGAAAGCTTCCAGCAAACTGATCCTGAAACGCAGAACGAAATAACCAAGTACTGGGAAAGGAGGCATAACCCGTGTCCAGATCTGTAAAAAAAGGACCGTACGTCCAGGAAAGCCTGAAAAAGAAAATTGATGCCCTGAATGCTGCAGGGGAAAAGAAAGTCGTCAAGACTTGGAGCCGCAGCTCTACGATTCTCCCTGAATTCCTGGGGCATACCATTGCTGTTCATGACGGCCGCAAACATGTTCCCGTCTACATTACGGAAGATATGGTTGGCCATAAACTCGGCGAATTTGCACCGACCCGCCTCTTCAGAGGCCATGGTGATAAAGCGGCTGCTGTCGCTGGTAAATAATTAGGGGAAGGAGGAACCATACGATGGAAGAAGCTAAGGCTGTTGCCAAATATATCCGCATCGCACCGCGCAAACTGCGCATTGTGATCAACCTCATCCGCGGTAAGTCCGTGAACGAAGCATTCGCAATCCTCAAGTACACCCCTAAGGTTGGTTCTGAAGTGATTGAGAAGGTGCTTCGCTCGGCTGTTGCCAATGCGGAACATAATTTCGACATGAACGTTGATAATCTGGTAGTGTCCAGCGCATTTGTGGACCAGGGTCCGACCATGAAAAGAATTCATCCACGCTCCCGTGGACAGGCATTCAAGATCCTGAAACGCTCCAGTCACGTGACTGTTGCTGTATCCGAAAAATAATCATCCTGTCAGAAGGAGGGAATGAATAGTGGGTCAGAAAGTTAATCCACATGGTTTTAGGGTTGGCGTAATCGATGATTGGGATTCCAAGTGGTTCGCCGACAAAGACTATCAAAAATATCTTTTGGAAGATATCAAAATCCGTGAATTCATTAAAGATAAACAGTTCCAGGCTGGCATTTCCCGTGTAGCCATCGAAAGAACCGAACAAAAGATGCGTATTTCCATCTACACGGCTAAACCGGGTATTGTCATTGGCCGTCAGGGCAGCAATATTGAGCTCCTCAAGAAGGATCTTGCTAAACTGACTGACAGCAAACTGGACATCAACATCATCGAGGTCAAATCCCCCGATATGGACGCTACCCTCGTTGCTGAAAACGTAGCTGGCCAGCTGGAACGCCGTATCGCTTTCCGCCGTGCCATGAAACAGTGCGTAGGCCGTACCATGCGCTTGGGTGCAAAAGGAATCAAGATCACCTGCTCCGGCCGTCTTGGCGGTGCTGAAATTGCCCGTACCGAATCTTATCGTGACGGCAGCATTCCCCTGCACACCCTGCGTGCCAACATTGACTATGGTACTGCTGAAGCCCATACCACCTATGGCCGCATCGGCATCAAGGTATGGATCTATAAAGGTGAAGTTCTCCCGACTGTGAAAGCAGCCGCTAAGAAAGAAGCTCCTGAAGGGCAAGAAGGAGGGGCGAAATAATGTTATTACCAAAGAGAGTACAGCATCGTAAACAACATAGAGGACGCATGAAGGGCCGCGCAATGCGTGGTAATCGTGTAGCACACGGCGAGTATGGTTTGGTCGCCCTGGAACCGTCCTGGATCACCAACCGTCAGATCGAGGCTGCCCGTATTGCTATGACCCGTTACATCAAACGTGGCGGTCAAGTCTGGATCCAGATTTTCCCGGACAAACCTGTCACCGCTAAAGCCGCTGGCTCCCGTATGGGTAGTGGTAAAGGTTCCCCTGAATACTGGGTTGCCGTTGTCAAACCGGGCCGCGTGATGTTCGAAATGGCTGGCGTAACGGAAGAAGTTGCTCGCGAAGCGATGCGTCTTGCTGGCAACAAACTGCCGATCAAGACCCGTTTTGTTAGCAAGGAACAGCTGGATGCCGAAGTCACCGCGCGTGAAAATGGAGTAGGTGGTGAAGCTTAATGAAAACTAAAGAAATCAGAGAAATGTCTGGCAGCGATCTCGATGCAAAGCTGGCCGGCTTGAAAGACGAACTTTTCAACCTGCGTTTTCAAATGGCGACGGGACAACTGGAAAACCCCATGAAGATCCGTGAAGTCAAGAAGTCCATCGCCCAGATCAAAACGATCCAGAGAGAACGCGAGATTAACTCCTGATTGGAGTTATACCTAAGCGAAGGAGGCAACATTTCGTGGCTGAAGAAAGAAACATGCGTGTTACGCGTACGGGCAAAGTCGTTAGCGACAAGATGCAAAAGACCGTAGTGGTCGCCATCGAACGTCTGGTTCAGCATCCCCTCTATAAAAAAGGCGTAATGCATACCATCAAATTGAAGGCTCATGACGAAAACAACGATGCACATGTTGGTGATACCGTTAAGATTGCGCAGACCCGTCCTTTGTCCAAGGATAAGTGCTGGCGTGTCGTTGAAATCGTTGAACGCGCAAAATAAGATTGACTGATAGACTGCTGGGCAGTCTTGCTCAGCAAGGGAGGTAAACCATGATTCAACAACAGACGGTGCTGAATGTTGGCGACAATACCGGTGCCAAGAAGATTATGTGTATCCGCGTATTGGGCGGTTCTTATCGTAGATACGCCAATATCGGCGATGTGATTGTAGCTGCTGTTAAGGATGCAACACCCGGTGGCGTTGTCCAAAAAGGTCAAGTCGTAAAGGCCGTTGTCGTCCGTTCCGTCAAAGGCACTCGCCGTGCTGACGGTTCCTACATTCGTTTCGACGAAAACGCAGCTGTCGTTATCAAAGACGACAAGAGCCCGGTGGGCACTCGTATTTTTGGACCAGTTGCACGTGAACTTCGTGAAAAAGATTACATGAAGATCATTTCCCTGGCCCCGGAAGTACTCTAAGAAGGAGGTATCGCGAACATGACCAAATTACACGTAAGAAAAGGCGATACCGTTGTGGTACTCGCCGGCAAAGATAAAGGCAAGGAAGGCAAAGTTGTAGCTGCTTTCCCTAAAAAAGGCAAAGTTACCGTTGAAGGCGTCAGCGTTGTGAAGCGCCACAGCAAACCGAGCCAGAAAAACCCGCAGGGCGGCATTGTGGAAAAGGAATCCCCGATTTCTTCTTCCAACGTCATGATTGTCTGCCCGGCTTGCAAGAAACCGACCCGTATTAAGAAAGTGGCTGTTGGTGACGGATTCGCCAGAGCTTGCAAGAAATGCGGCGAAGTCATCGATAAATAATACGGGAAGGAGGAGAACAAATGGCAACCAGATTGCAAGAAAAATACACTTCCGAAGTCTGCAAAGGCTTAATGGAAAAGTTCAATTATAAGAATGTCAACGAACTTCCGAAACTGGAAAAAGTTGTCATCAACATTGGCTGCGGCGATGCTGTCACCAACAGCAAAGCCATTGATTCCGCAGTTGAGGACCTGACTGTTATTTCCGGCCAGAAACCCCTCATCACGAAAGCCAAGAAATCCATCGCTGCTTTCAAACTGCGTGAAGGCATGCCCATTGGTGTCAAGGTTACGCTCCGCGGCAGCCGCATGTATGAATTCCTTGATAAATTCATGAACATCGCTCTTCCTCGTGTCCGTGACTTCCGTGGTGTCAATCCCCAGTCCTTTGACGGTCGTGGCAACTACTCCATCGGCCTCAAGGAACAGCTGATTTTCCCGGAAATCGACTATGATAAGGTTGATAAAGTCCGCGGCATGGACGTAATCATCGTTACGACGGCTAAGAGTGACGAAGAAGGCAGAGAGCTCTTGAGACTGCTCGGTATGCCGTTCAGTGCGTAAGGAGGAGTAAAACCGTGGCAAAGACCGCATTGATTGAGAAATGGAAAGCGGAACCTAAGTTCAAGGTTCGTCAATATAACCGCTGCAAGATTTGTGGCAGACCGCACGCTTACATGCGCAAGTTCGGCATTTGCCGTATCTGCTTCCGGAAATACGCTTATGAAGGCGCTATCCCCGGTGTTAAAAAAGCAAGCTGGTAAGAGCGCAAATTCAGGAAGGAGGATATTCGCAAATGACTATGACTGATCCGATTGCCGATATGCTTACGCGCATCCGTAATGCAAACTCGGTTCATCACGATAAAGTTGAAATCCCCTGTTCCAAAATCAAGACTGCCATTGCAGAGATTTTGAAGAACGAAGGTTTCATCAAAGATTTCGAAGTCGTTCCCGGAAAGCATCAAGATGTGATCCGCGTACTTCTGAAATATGGTCCGAACAAGGAACATGTTATTTCCGGCATTAAACGTATCTCCAAACCCGGCCTCCGGGTTTACTCCCAGAAAGACCAGCTGCCTCGCGTACTGGGTGGCCTGGGGATCGCTGTTATCTCCACCAGCAAGGGCATGATGACTGACAAGGCTGCCCGCAAGGCTGGACTTGGCGGCGAAGTCATCGCTTACGTTTGGTAAGATCATCCTAGGACCGGAGGTGCTTATAAGTGTCAAGAATTGGTAAGAATCCGATTACCGTCCCTGATAAGGTTACGGTAACCGTGAACGATAATCTGGTCACCGTCAAGGGACCGAAAGGCGAACTTTCCCGCCAGATCAACAAAGAAATTAGCGTGGAACTCAAAGACGGCGTCATCACCGTGACCCGCCCCAGCGATGATAAGACCCATCGCTCTCTCCACGGCCTGTCCCGTACCTTGATCAACAACATGATCATCGGTGTTACGGAAGGCTATTCCAAGAGCCTGGAAATTCAGGGTGTTGGTTACCGTGCTGCTAAACAGGGCAAGGCCATCAGCTTTACGCTCGGCTTCTCCCATCCCTGCGTCATGGAACCGCCCGAAGGCATCACCTTTGATGTTCCTGGTCCGAGCCAGATCGTTGTATCCGGTATCGACAAGGAAAAAGTGGGTGCTGTTGCCGCTGAAATCCGTAGCCTGCGTGCTCCTGAACCTTATAAAGGCAAAGGGATCCGTTACGTTGGCGAACATATCATCCGCAAGGTTGGTAAAGCGGGCGCCAAAGGCAAGAAGTAATTTCTAGAAGGAAGGAGTGAATCTCTTGCTGAACAAGAAAGATAAGAACGCTGCACGTCAGAAACGTCACGTGCGCATGCGCAGAAATATTGTGGGTACTGCTGAAAGACCCCGTTTTAACGTATATCGCTCCCTGAGCAACATCTATGCTCAGATCATCAACGATGAAACCGGCGAAACCCTCGTCGCTGCTTCCACGGTTGAAAAGGCCAACAAAGAAAACTACGGCGGCAACATCGAAGCAGCCAAGGTTGTTGGTGCTGAAATCGCCAAGAAAGCCCTTGAAAAAGGGATCAAGACCGTTGTGTTTGACCGTGGTGGTTACCTGTACCATGGCCGCGTAGCTGCTCTTGCAGAAGCTGCTCGCGAAGCTGGCCTGGAATTTTAACAGAGGGAGGACATTTAAGTGGCTAATTTTGAAAAACAAGATGACGGCTTCAAAGAAAGAGTCGTCTTCATTAACCGCGTAGCTAAAGTCGTCAAAGGCGGACGTCGTTTCTCCTTCTCTGCTTTGGTTGTTGTCGGCGACGAAAATGGCAAAGTTGGCATGGGCATGGGCAAAGCTGCCGAAGTGCCTGAAGCCATCCGTAAGGGTGTGGAAGATGCCAAGAAGAACCTCATCACGGTTCCGATGAAGGGCTCCACCATTCCTCATGAAATCATCGGCATCTTTGGTGCTGGCCGCGTCCTTCTGAAACCGGCTGCCCCTGGTACCGGTGTTATCGCCGGCGGCCCGGTCCGTGCCGTCCTGGAACTGGCTGGTGTCAAAGACATCCTCACCAAATCCCAGGGAACTTCCAACCCGAACAACGTTGTTCGCGCAACGCTGGAAGGCCTGAAGCTCCTGAAAAATGCTGCAGATGTTGCTGCCCTGCGCGGTAAGACTGTAGAAGAATTGTTAGGCTAAGGAGGACAGCGAGATGGCACAAGTTAAAATCACGCTTACCCGTAGCTTGATTGGTTATCCGAAAGACCAGCGCGCAACCGTTAAGGCCCTGGGCTTGGGTAAGATCCGTACCAGTGTTGTAAAAGAAGATAGTGCTTCCCTCCGTGGTATGCTCCACAAGGTTGCACATCTTGTTGAAGTCGAAGAAGTCAAGGCTTAAGGAGGGCTTGCGATGTATCTGCATGAATTAGCACCCGCTCCTGGCTCCAAGAAATCCCGCGTCCGTGTTGGCCGTGGTCTTGGTTCCGGACTGGGCAAGACATCCGGTAAAGGCCAAAAAGGTCAGAAATCCCGTAGTGGCGGGGTAAAGCGTCCTGGATTCGAAGGTGGCCAGAAGCCGTTATACCTGCGTCTGCCGAAACGCGGTTTCTACAATAAATTCGGCGCTCATTACACCGTTGTAAATGTCGAGGAACTGAATCGCTTTGACGACGGCGCAGTGGTCGATCCTGTATCCCTTATCGAAGAAGGTATCGTCAAGAACGTCCGCGACGGTATCCGCATCCTCGGTAACGGCGAACTTACGAAGAAGCTCACCGTCAAGGCTTGTGGCTTCAGCAAGACCGCAGAGGAAAAGATCGTTGCTGCCGGCGGTAAAGTAGAGGTGATCTAATTGGCTTCAGCCCTTGATAACCTGATGCAGGCTACAGAACTCCGAAAGAAGTTGTCTTTTACACTTGCGATGTTCATAGTATTCAGGGCTGGAACGCAAATCCCCGTTCCGGGGGTCAACGCAGCCATGATCGAACAGCTTTTCAATAACGGGAACCTGTTCGGGCTGCTCGACTTGTTCTCCGGCGGCGCACTCAGCAAATTTTCAATATTTGCTATGAGCATTACTCCTTATATCAATGCGTCGATCATCACTCAGCTTTTGACCGTGGTCATCCCGACCTTGGAAGAATGGTCCAAGGAAGGAGCGGAGGGCGCCAAAAAGATCAACAAGATCAACCGCTACGCAGCCGTTGTTCTTGGTGTGATCCAGGCAATCGGCATGGCCTATGGCCTCCGCGTTGCCGTCAATAACCCGACTTTCTTCTCCTACCTCACCATTGTCGTCTCCCTGACGGCAGGTACGATTCTCCTCATGTGGATCGGTGAGCAAATTACGGCGCGAGGGATCGGAAACGGGATCTCGCTGATCATTTTCGCTGGTATCATTTCAAGGCTTCCGAGTGGAATGGCCGTTATGTACCGGTACTTACAAGCCGGAACCATCAACATCTTCAATCTCCTGATTTTCGCCGTCCTGGCCGTACTCATGGTGATGTTTGTCGTAGCGATCACCGTCGCTTACCGCAAGATTCCCGTCCAGTACGCCAAGCGCGTTGTTGGGCGCAAGATGTACGGTGGCCATACGACCTATATTCCGCTTAAGGTCAACCAAGCCGGTGTCATGCCTATCATCTTCGCCTCTTCCGTATTGATGTTTCCTGTAACGATTGCCCAGTTCATCCAGGTTCCCTGGGTGCAGAAGGTAGCCAGCTATCTCCAATGGGGCACTCCGCTGCAGACAACACTGTACGTACTGCTCATCCTGTTCTTTACTTACTTCTATACGGCAGTAAGCCTCAACATCCCTGAGATGTGCGACAACATCAAGAAGTATGGCGGGTTCATCCCGGGCCTTCGTCCTGGCAAGCCGACCATTGCTTACCTTGATAAGATCATGAACAGGATCACCTTGGCAGGGGCCGTATTCCTCGCCTTCATTGCGGTGATGCCAAACATCATCGTGTGGCTGACGGGAATCTCCGGCATCTACTTTGGCGGTACGGCACTCCTCATCGTTGTTGGTGTTGCCCTCGATACGATGAAGCAGGTTGAATCCATGGTACTGATGCGTCATTACCAAGGCTTCATGAAATAGGAGAGAAAATATGCATATTCTTTTAATGGGACCTCCCGGCGCAGGCAAGGGAACCCAAGCAGAAAAATTAGTTGCCGACTTCCCAATTCCCCATATTTCCACGGGAGATATGTTCCGTGCGGCTGTGAAAAATGGAACGGAACTGGGCAAGGAAGCCAAGAAATATATGGACGCCGGCGGACTGGTGCCCGACGAAGTCACCATTGGAATCGTACGGGAACGCCTGAGCCAGCCGGACTGTGTCAAAGGATTCATCCTGGATGGATTCCCACGCACGAAGGAACAGGCTGCTGCTCTTGATGACATCCTGAAGGACCTCAAGATCGAGCTTGACGCCGCTGTGAACATTGCTGTTCCCGACGCCGACCTTGTCAGCCGCGTAACGGGCCGCCGCATCTGCAAGGCCTGTGGCGCAACCTTCCATGTCACCTTCAATCCCCCCAAAAAGGAAAATGTCTGTGACAAATGCGGCGGATCCCTCTACCAGCGGGATGATGACAAGGAAACGACTGTAAAGAAACGTTTGGAAGCGTATCATAGCCAAACAGCTCCTCTGATTGCGTATTACAAAGCTGCCGGCGTGTACAAGGAAATCGATGGCACCCAGCCCATTGACAAGGTCTATGCTGACGTTGTCAAGGCTGTAAAGGGTAAGTAAGGAGGCAGGATTGTGTCGAAACAAGATGCTATTGAAGTAGAAGGTACGGTCCTTGAATCCCTGCCTAATGCCATGTTCCGGGTCAAACTGGAAAATGACCACGAAATCCTTGCCCACATTTCTGGCAAAATACGTATGAACTTTATTAAGATCCTCCCTGGCGATAAGGTTACCGTCGAACTGACGCCTTATGACCTCAACCGGGGCCGGATTACTTATCGGTTTAAATAAGAGGATTGGCAAGAGGAGGTTCAGCAACAATGAAAGTTAGACCGTCTGTAAAACGCATTTGCGAAAAATGCAAGATCATTAAGCGCAAAGGCCGCGTTATGGTCATTTGCGAAAACCCGAAACATAAACAAAGACAAGGTTAAGAAGGAGGTGCTTTGAATAATGGCTCGTATCGCCGGTGTAGATTTGCCGAGAGATAAGCGTGTTGAATATGCTCTGCCGTATATTTACGGTATTGGCCTGACCCTTTCCCGCGAAATCCTGGAAAAGACTGGGATCAACCCGGATACCCGTGTCCGTGACCTGACGGAAGCTGAAATCGCAAAGCTTCGTGAGCTCCTGGATCACGAATATAAAGTAGAAGGTGACCTCCGCCGTGAGGAATCCCTGAACATCAAGCGTCTGGTGGAAATTGGCTGCTATCGTGGCCGTCGCCACAGAGCAGGTCTGCCTGTTCGTGGTCAGAACACCAAGAACAACGCCCGTACTCGCAAAGGCCCCAAGAACGTTGGCGGCAAGAAGAAATAATCGTAAGGAGGGATCAGACGAGTGGCTGGTAAGAAAGTTGTCCGTAACAAACGGAAAGTAAGCAAAAACATTGAAGCTGGTGTGGCACATATTCGTTCCACCTTTAATAACACCATCGTAACGATTTCCGATACGACCGGTGCAGTCCTCAGCTGGGCATCCGCAGGCGGCATGGGCTTCCGCGGTTCCCGTAAGAGCACTCCCTTCGCAGCTCAGATGGCTGCTGAAACGGCTGCCAAAGCCGCTATGGAACATGGCCTGAAGAGAATCGAAGTCTTCGTCAAGGGCCCGGGTGCTGGCCGTGAAGCCGCAATCCGTGCACTGCAGGCCGCAGGTCTCGAAGTTGAATCCATCAAGGACGTAACTCCGATCCCGCATAACGGCTGCCGTCCGCCTAAACGCAGAAGAGTATAATGGAGGTGAAGTGTTAGATGGCTATTGATAAGACTCCTGTTCTGAAAAGATGCAGATCCTTGGGCATGTCTCCGGCTTTCGTCGGTGTGATGAAGGAATCTCACCGTCAGCCGAAACGTCAGTTCAAGAAGAAGAGCGAATACGGTATGCAGCTGGCTGAAAAACAGAAAGCCAAGTTCATCTATGGCGTTCTGGAAAAACAGTTCCGCGGCTACTATGAAAAAGCAAAGAAAATGGAAGGCATCGCTGGTACCAACCTGCTGATCCTTCTGGAACGCAGACTGGACAACGTTGTGTACCGTCTGGGTCTTGCTCGTACGCGCCGTCAGGCTCGTCAGCTCGTTACCCATGGTCACATTGCCGTAAACGGCAAGCGCCTGGACATCCCCTCTGCGCTCGTCAAAGCCGGTGATGTTGTTTCCGTTATGGAAGGAAGCCGCAGCTCCGCTTACTTCAAAGGTATGGCAGAAACCCTCGGCAAGAGCGCTGTTCCTGCTTGGATCTCTGTGGACGGACAGAACCTCAGCGGAAAGGTTGACCGTCTGCCTGTTCGTGATGAAATCGATGTTCCTATCGAAGAACAGCTCATCATCGAACTGTACTCCAAGTAATCTTATACTGTTCTCCACAATAGATACTGCGTATTGTGGTAATGCGCAAAAGGAGGCTTCCGCATGAAGGAAATTGAAAAACCGAGCCTTGTTATCGACGAAATTTCCCCTGATGGACGATACGGAAAGTTTGTCTGGGAACCTTTGGAACGTGGATACGGTATTACCTTAGGCAACAGCCTGCGTCGTGTGCTCCTGTCCTCCCTGTCCGGCATGGCCGTCACGGGAATCAAGATCGATGGTGTGCTCCATGAGTTCTCCACCATCGAGGGGGTACGGGAAGACGTCGCAGATATCGTTTTAAATATCAAAGCCTTGTGCTTCAAGGTGAACCTGGATGACCAGGGCACCTATGAACCCAAGACTTTCTATATCAAGAAGTCCGGCGAAGGTGAAGTGACCGGTGCCGACATCATTACCGACCAGGATACGGAAGTTCTGAATCCGGAGCTGCACATTGCAACCCTCGACAAGAACGCCAACCTGAATATGGAAATCTATGTCGATATCGGACGCGGCTACGTCTCAGCTGATAAGAACAAATCCAAGGATCAGCCCATTGGATTCATTCCTGTCGACTCCATCTATTCTCCGATCACGCGCGTCAAGTTTGGTGTCACCGATACTCGTGTCGGCAACGTCACCAACTATGACCGCCTGACCCTGGAAGTTTGGACCGACGGCAGCTTGGGACCGGATGAAGCCGTGACGAGTGCTGCTGAAATCCTGATCAACTACCTGGCCCTCTTCAAGACCACCAATGTTCCCAAAATCCAGGGGAGCGAAGAAAGTGGCAAACCCGATGAGGAAGGAACGAAATCGTTCGTGCTCCAGATGTCCATTGACGATCTGGACCTCACCGTCCGTTCCAACAATTGCCTCAGACGGGCCGGCATCAACACGGTAGAGGATATCATCAACAAGACGGAAGACGAGCTCATTTGCGTCCGTAACCTCGGAAGCAAATCCTTGGAAGAAGTCAAGAATAAGATTGAGGAACTGGGCCTTCACCTGCGCAGCTCCGACGAAGAATAATAGGAGGAAGACGAAACATGGCATACAGAAAATTGGGCCGCAGCTCCAGCAACCGGAAAGCGCTGTTCCGTAGCGTCCTGACCGCCTTCTTCAAAAACGAGAGAATTGAGACCACTGAAACCAAAGCCAAGGAAATCAGCGGTCTGGCAGAAAAACTCATTACGACGGCCAAAACCGATGATCTGGCTAGCCGCCGTAAAGTTCTGGCCTTCCTCGTAGATGAAGAAGCCACGAAGAAACTCTTCGAAGTCATTGCCCCGAAATACAAGGAACGCAATGGCGGTTACACCCGCATCTACAAGACCAGCCCTCGCCGCGGCGATGCTGCTGATATGGCCATTCTGGAACTCATCTGATTGGGTCTCAAGGCATAAAAAACAACCCCTGCAGCCATAAAAAGCTGCAGGGGTTGTTTTTTACCTTTTAACAGGACAGCAACCGGTTCTTAGCGGGCAGCCCAGGATTCGATGGCCTTCCAGTAAGGTCCGTCCAGTTTGTCCTTGACCATCCGATATAACCAGCCAATCGTCCTTCCCTTGAGATAGGTGCGATATTGGTCTTCGGCCCCTTTCATGACCTCACTGATCAGGCAGGGACATTCCGAAAAGGAAGGCGGCAATTCGTGCGGATCCACAATGGCCATATGCTGCCTGATTTCGGCACATTGAAACCGATAATGGGGCCCCTCGATGGCCTCCACGACATCCCAAAACGTAATCTCATCAGCTTCCCTGGAAAGGCGATAGCCTCCCTTGACACCGGGAACCGCAGATACAAGTCCTTTTTTCCTAAGCTTCATGAAGATCTTTGACAGATACGTCTCTGAAATGCCTTGGAATGCAGCCATCTCCTTGATGCCGATGGACCGGGACGTCGTGGGAATGGCTAAATAGATCAAACAGTGGAGCGCATATTCAACGCCGACAGAAATTGACATAGTGAGTTGTCCTCCCTCCCAAAGGGATGTTTCTTTTCGCTAGCCCCTAACCGGGGTCCTTTTCATATGGTACGTCACAAGAGGGGATTTCGTCAATATTACAGATATAATATATCTGTAATATTTTAGGAAAATATAATTGACTCAATGTTTATAGAGATGATATACTTTAATCACGGAGTTAATCTATCCATAATAAAAAGGAGGACGCAATCATGCTGCCTAAAAAATTTTTCGACGTACTAAACCATGAAGGAGTCGTAACGGTCATTTCCTGGGGAGATACAGAAGAACCCCATTTTGCCAATACCTGGAATTCCTATCTGGTCATTACGGAAGATGAACGGATCCTGATCCCTGCTTATGGGTTCCGTGTCACGGAAAGAAATGTCAATCGAGTAGGGAAAATCAAGATGTCTCTTGGCTCCAAGGAAGTCAAAGGGTACAAAGACTATCAGGGAACGGGATTCTATCTTGAAGGCACGGCCCGCTTCCTATCGGAAGGACCTGACTATGACCGCATGAAGGAAGAATATGATTTCCTGACCCGCGTACTTGAAATCACGCCCACTTTTGTACAGCAAAAAATTTGATCAAGGCAAAGAAAAATAAAACGGGCCGCCTGCCTCTAAAGAGGACGGGCGGCCTGTTTTCGGAAGGAAATATCAATCGTGAGGGGAACCGTGCGTTTGGCCTTTCATGGCATACGAAGGCAATGATGAGGCGCGGTCCCAAACCGTCCCTTCTTCAAAGGGTGGGGACCGAATTCATCCGCCCTTACACATGTTCTTCGGCTTTCCGATTTCACTCCCCTCTTATACTTTGGAGCAAAAATCGCTCCGATTCTCCAGCACTACATCTCTCCATTGCATCCATAAAAAAGGAATCAAGCAATGGAGGCATATCGTGGTAGAGACTCGGCGCGGTTTGGCGCCTAGTCAAAAAGTTGGAAACCTAGCGGTCTCATCCTTTTTTCTGATACACCCTTTCCCCACCCACAAAGGTCATCTTCACGTCAAACTTCTCGTCAAAGATGGTCATGTCAGCCAGTTTGCCTTTTTCAAGGGAGCCCATTGTCTCATAGACGCCCAGCTCCTTGGCGGGATTGACCGTTGCCATGCGGATGACATCGGCGAGGGGTAGGCCCGTAGCCTTCAGGAAATGATGGAGACTGTGTTCCATGGTGTCGACGCTTGCCGCAATGGTCCCGTCCGCGAGAAGCGCCCTTCCGCCGCGGACATAGACTGTCTGCCCGCCGAGTTCACTGATGCCGTCGCCTTCCATGGCAGCCCGCATGGAATCGGTCACAATGACAATCTGGTCCGGCCCCTTGACTTTTACCAACAGGCGCAGGACCGCATCGTGGATGTGCAGCCCATCCGAGATGATCTCCGTTGTCACCGGAAGCGTCAGGGCCGCGCCGACCATGCCGGGTTTACGGTGATGAAGGGGACTCATGGCGTTGAAGGTATGGGTGATGTGGCTGGCCCCTGCCTTGATGGCCCGGCTGGCTTCTTCATAGGTTGCACCGGAATGACCAAGGGAAACGATGATGCCCTTTTTGCAGCATGAATGGATAAACGCCATGGAAGACAGTGTTTCCGGGGCGATGACAAGGACTTTGATGACGTCGCAGTAAGGGCGGATCCGCTCCATATTGGCCGCTTGGATTTCCTCGGCTTTTTGCGATCCCCGGTAACTGCCGGAAATGAAGGGCCCTTCCAAATAGGCCCCCAGGACACGGCTGCCGGGGCAGGGGACTTCCATAGCCTTACGAACGTTTCTGAGCGCCTTTTGAACGATGGGCCATACCCTTGTCATTGTCGTCGGTAAAAATGCCGTAACGCCGCATTTTGGAAGTTTCCGGCAGAGGATTTCCATGGAGGTCCGGGTCCCATCCATTGTATCGGCCCCGCCGCAGCCATGGATATGCATATTGATGAAGCCAGGCGAGAGATAGGCCCCCTTGGCGTCGATGCTTTCCGTACCCTCCGGTAAGGGGCTGCCTGCCGGGAGAATATCGTAGATATGGGTTCCAAAAAGGAGCGTCTGTCCTGTAAGGACGGTGTGTGGTAAAATAAGTTTGCTGTTGATGATGGCTTGCATAGCAATACTCCTTTGCAATCTGCCCAATGGCTTATTGATTTCCTCTTAATTATACCCCTGAAAGAGGTTGGAACTTATGCTGAATTTAGAAAAACTTTCGACTGAAGCCCGTAATCCTGCTTCCAGCCGGATTGACAAACTCGATACGCTGTCCATGATGCGTGTCATGAATGATGAAGACCAAAAGACGGCCCTTGCCGTTAAGGCCATCCTGCCGGATATTGCCCGGGCTGTTGATGTGATTGCGGCCCGGCTCAAAACAGGCGGCCGGCTCTTTTATATGGGAAGTGGGACGTCAGGACGGCTCGGCATTCTCGACGCCGTGGAATGTCCCCCCACCTACAGTACAGATCCGGACCTTGTCCAAGGGCTCATTGCCGGCGGCAAGGAAGCCATTTTTCGGGCCCGTGAAGGGGCGGAAGACTCTCTGGATAAAGGGGCAGACGATATTATTTCCCATGATCTTTCGGCAAAGGACGTCTTGGTCGGGATTACCGCGTCAGGCCGCACGCCCTACGTCCTTGGCGGCATGGAAGAAGCCCGGCGCCGCGGCGCTTTTGTCATTGGTCTTGCCTGCTCCAAGGAACCTGATATCGCTTGCACTGCAGATCTTATGCTCATCTGCCTTCCCGGTCCGGAAGTCGTGACGGGGTCGACGCGCATGAAGGCCGGGACCGTAACGAAGATGATCCTCAACATGCTCTCGACGGGCACCATGATCCGTCTTGGCAAAGTGCGGGGCAACCTCATGATTGACGTAAAGGCGACCAATGAGAAACTAAAGGAACGGGCGACGCGCATCGTCATGACCGTGACCGGCATGGACCGGGCCGCGGCGGAAAAGGCCCTTAGGGAGTCAGACGGCCGTGCACGCCTTGCTGTAGAGCGATGGGAGGCCAGCCATGACTCGTGAAAAAGAGATTGCCCAAAAGATCTACGCCATCGTGGGCCCCAAGGACAACATTGAAACAGTGACGCACTGCATGACGCGTCTGCGCCTGCACCTCGTAAAGGACGCGGACCTTGCTGAGCTAAAGGCCATTCCTGGCGTCCTCGGCGTCAACCAAAACGGTGACGAGCTGCAGATTGTCCTAGGTCCGGGAAAGGTGATCCGCGTGGCTGATGCCTTTGCGGCCCTTCTTGACGGAAATGAAGCACCCACGCCGAATGACTCCAAGGAGATGCCCAAAGAGCCAGCCGGCCTTTTTGGCGTCCAAGGGGAGGTGGGGGACGGCAAAGCCCTCCATGAAGCCATTCGGCAAAAAAACGCCACGCCGGCAAAAGCCTTTCTGCGCAAAGTGGCGTCCATCTTCATGCCCCTTATTCCGGGCTTTGTGGGCTGCGGTTTTTTGACGGGCCTTTTGGGCATCGTGAAATTCTACGACCCCGCTCTTCTTGCCCTGGCGCCCCTGCGCATTCTGCTTCTAGCGGGAAGCGCCATCTTCCAGTCCATGAATATCCTCGTCGGTTGGAACGCGGCCAAGGTCTTTGGCGGTTCGCCCGTTATTGGCGGCATCTTGGGAGCCCTCATTTCCCATCCCGGCCTTGCCGACCTCACCCTTTACGGCATGCCCTTGACGCCAGGCCGGGGCGGCGTCTTTGCCGTCCTCCTCGTTACCCTCCTTGCGGCCTACGGGGAAAAGCAACTGAGGAAAATCGTGCCGCCTGCCTTTGACCTTTTTGTGACGCCTACCCTTGTCATCCTTGTTATGTCTCTTTTGGCGCTCTACGTTCTGCAGCCAGTGGGCGGCTTTTTAGCAGAAACCATTGGCCGGGGCGCCACGGAAGCGGTGGAGCGGGGCGGCGCCGTGACGGGCTTTCTTTTGGGCGGCTTCTTTCTGCCCCTTGTCATGATGGGCGTCCATCAGGGCCTCACACCCATCCACGCCGAGCTCATCAGCCAATTTGGCTATACGATCCTTCTTCCCATCCTTGCCATGGCGGGCGCCGGGCAGGTGGGGGCTGCTCTTGCAGTCTATGTGAAAACAAGGAACCCACGTCTTAAAAAGATTGTGGCGTCGTCCCTTTTTGTCGGCGTCATGGGCGTCGGCGAGCCTCTTATTTACGGTGTGACCCTTCCTTTGGGCCGGCCCTTTATCGGGGCCTGCATTGGCGGAGCCTTGGGCGGCGCTGTGGAAGCGGCCTTTCATGTAGGGGCCCTTTCCATGGGTATTTCAGGTCTCCCCCTTCTGCCCAGTACGACCCATCCCTTGATGTACCTCGCAGGCCTTCTTGTCGCTTATGTAGGCGGGTTTGCTGCCGCGTGGATCCTGGGTTTTGATGACCCGCAGGACGCGAAAGGAGGCGCATGATGGAAAAAGGCATTTCCCTTTATCCCGGTCTTGGCATGACGCGGGAGGAACTCGTTGGACGGGTGGAACAGGCGGCCCAAAAAGGCATGACCCGCCTCTTTTTATCCTTTCATATCCCTGAGACCAATGAGGCGGCCTTTCAAAAGGATATCGACGCCCTTTTTGAAGCGGCTCGGTGCTATGACCTGAACGTCGTCGGCGACCTTGTGCCAGGTCGTCCCATTCCGGAGGCCTTGACCCATCTGCGCCTTGATGACGGCTTTACGCCGGAGCGCATAAAAGAGCTGCAGACGCGCTATCCGCAAAAGACCCTCGTCCTTAACGCGTCGACCGTGACGGAAGGATTTCTTCTTTCCCTTGAGAAAGCCGGTGTTGACGTAGGATGCGTCGAAGCGCTCCATAACTTTTATCCCCGGCCCCATACGGGCCTATCAGAAGCCTTTTTCCTGCGGCAAAATGCCCTCTGTCACCATTATGGCATCAAAGTCGGCGCCTTTGTGCGGAGCTTTGGCGCCTGCCGCGGTCCGCTTTTTAAGGGACTCCCCACGCTTGAAATACATCGGACCCTGGATTTTTTCCTGGCCCTGCAGCATCTGAGGCTCCTTGGAACTGACGCCTTTTATATTGGGGACGACGGAGCAACGGAAGACGAACTGGACGCCCTAGCCCAATTGGATGACGTCCTTACCCTTACGCTGTTGACGGAAAAAATCACGGCCCTTCATGAAAAACTTGCTGCCTGTATCTTTACGCTGCGGCCCGATGAGGCCGAAGAGGTCCTGCGCGCCCAAAATAGCCGTGCTCTCTTTAAAGAAATGGATATCCCGCCCTTTACCTTGAAATATCTGCCGCAGGGTACAGTGACCCTCGATAACCGTCTTGCCGGCCGTTATGCTGGTGAAGTTGAGATTACCCTTACGGACCTTCCTGCTGATCCCAGCGTCAACGTCATGGGACGGGTGAGCGAGGAGGAACGGTTCCTGCTGGGTCTCATGCGGGGTGGGGCACGGTTTAGATTTAGGCTTGTCACAAAAGCTGCGCCGATTAAAAGTAAAAAGTGATCCCTTGCCTTGGAAAAGCGTCGGGAAAGTAAGGAATCCAAGGCTTGTTGAATAAAACTGGGAGCGAGCGTACCTGATTTTGCGTAATCTGGATGGACCAAAATCGGGTACGCTTCTTTTTGTTTCCTAGATCGATTGGATTCTAAAAATAGCTTATTATTCTTCAAATCCACTTATTTTACCTTATTTTCCCCTATTTTAAAAATAAACTGTGAACTTCTTGCTCTTTTATTCATCCTTACATTGCAAATCTACCGATTTTGCGCTATGATAAGCCTGTGGATGGGACTGTACAGACCCCATCTTTTTCATTATGGCAAAAAGGAGGTCACATCATGAAAAAGAATAAGAACCAGCATCGCGTGCAGGATATCCTGAAGCTCATCCGTACGGAAAGGGATCCCTACTTTTTGGAACGCGCCCTTGACAGTTACCACGATCACGATATAGCCGATGTGCTCCCTCTTTTAAGTTCGCCCGAATGGAAGCGCCTGGCAAGTCTTTTGCCGGCTCCCTATCTTGCCGATTTGATGGAATATGTCGATGACAAGGAATCCCTTTTTGAGGTTCTGCCAGCTGAAAGGGCAGCTGCCATCCTCACCCAGATGGAGCCTGACGAAGCCGTCGATTTCCTGAAGGAAACCCAAAGTGCCCAAAAAGAAGCATGGGTGGCGCATTTGGATGAGGCGACACGGCAAAAACTGACGCGCCTGGCCGCCTATGATGAAGATACGATTGCTTCCCGGATGACAACGAACTTTGTTGCCGTCGAGGAAGGTCTTGATGTTCCTTCCGTCATGCGCACAGTTGTGCGGGAAGCGGCTGACCATGATGAAATTGCGGTCATCTATGCCCTCAATGACCGTGCTCAATTTGCCGGGGCCTTTTCCCTCAAGGATCTCATCATTGCAAGACGGGATACTCCCCTTAACGAAATCATCGTGCGAGGATACCCTTACGTTTATGCCAGCGAAAAGATCAGCGACTGCCTGCAGCTGATTGAAGAATACAGTGAAGCTTCCATTCCTGTCCTATCGCCGGACCATCGGATCCTTGGCGTTGTAACCGCAAATGACGTAGCGCAGCTCCTTGATGATGAAATGGGCGAAGACTATGCTAAACTGGGCGGCCTCTCCGCTGAAGAAGACCTGGACGAACCGCTCAAAACGTCCATCAAGAAACGGCTGCCCTGGCTTATTCTGCTTCTTGGCTTGGGTCTTGTCGTTTCAAGCGTCGTCAGTCTATACGAAAACGTCGTGGCAAAGTTGACCCTTATCATGGCCTTTCAGTCCATGATCCTTGATATGTCGGGAAACGTTGGGACCCAGTCGCTTGCCGTAACCATCCGTGTCCTTATGGATGAAGAACTGAAACCAGGCGATAAATGGCGGCTCATCCGAAAGGAAGGGGGCGCCGGTTTCTTCAATGGACTGATCCTGGGATGCATTGCCGTTTTGGGCATTGGTTTTTATATCTATGCGGTAAAATCCTACGATGCCCTTACGGCCTTTGGCATATCGTCCTGCATCGGCCTTTCCCTGGTCCTTGCCATGTTTATTTCGAGTCTTGTAGGGACCGTGGTCCCGATGGGCTTCAAAAAGATCCATATCGATCCGGCCGTGGCCTCGGGCCCGCTCATTACGACCGTTACGGACCTTGTGGGTGTCGTGACCTATTATACCCTGGCGTGGGCGATGCTGGTGCATGGATTGGGGCTGTAAGCGCGTAGGCATCAGCATTTAAAAGGGACAGCTTGTGGAATCGGCGCGCTCCCTATGAAATCAATGGAGGCTTGGCTTACTGTACAAGCTATCAGCAGCTGGAACGGTAGGTGTGGTGGCAGGCAAACTTGTAAAGAAATGGAATTGAAAAGAAAAGGGCCTCGGACCCTTTCTTTCGACTCCCCGATTCTCTTCGCCCCTGCTGAAAAAATCCCCTTGCTGTGATATAATGATATGTCAACTTAACTAGACAAGGAGAGATCATCCATGAGTTCAACCAACCTCGAAATGGGTATTGTCGGCCTGCCGAATGTAGGCAAGAGCACCCTCTTCAACGCCATTACGAAAGCTGGGGCGGAAGCGGCCAACTATCCATTCTGCACCATAGAGCCCAACGTCGGTATCGTCGATGTCCCAGATCCACGGCTCCAGGTCCTGAGCGACCTATACCATTCCAAACGCATTGTTCCGGCGGGCATGAAGTTTGTCGATATTGCAGGCCTTGTGAAGGGCGCCTCCAAAGGTGAAGGCTTGGGCAACAAATTCCTCAGCCATATCCGCCAGACCGACGCCATTGCCGAAGTGGTGCGCTGCTTTGAAGACGGCAACATCACCCACGTCGAAGGCTCCATTGACCCTATCCGCGATATTGAAATCATCAATACGGAACTGTGCCTGGCTGACCTCGAATCGGTGGAAAAGCAGCAGCTCAAGGTCCAGAAGCTCTTAAAGAGCGGTGACAAGACGGCGCCTGCGAAAAATGCCCTTCTGACCCGTCTCGTCGAGGCCCTCGGCGATGCCAAGCCGGCCCGTCAGGTGGAAATGACAAAGGATGAAAAGGAGATGATCCGTGAACTCGATCTCCTCACCTTGAAACCAATTCTGTACGTAGCTAACGTTTCCGAAGAAGAGGCCGCCGACGCGTCCGGAAACCCCCATGTGAAGGCGCTAACGGAATATGCCGAAAAAGAAGGGGCCCAGGTCATCACCATTTCTGCCAAGGTCGAAGAGGACATTGCTTCCCTGCCGGCAGACGAAGCCAAGGAGTACCTTGAAATGGAAGGCCTCACCGAAGCGGGTCTTGATCGCCTCATCAAAGCTGGGTTCTCCCTCCTAGGTCTCCAGACCTTCCTCACGGCAGGGGAAATGGAATCTCGTGCCTGGACCATCGTCAAAGGATTTACGGCACCTCAGGCAGCTGGCAAGATCCATTCGGACTTTGAAAAAGGCTTCATCCGTGCTGAAATTGTTTCCTACGATGACCTCGTTGCCTGTGGCAGCAAACAGGCTGCCCGTGAAAAGGGCCTTGTGAGACTGGAAGGCAAGGACTACATCATGCAGGACGGCGACGTCGTCGAATTCCGCTTCAACGTGTAAAAAAGGGGTGAGGGCCATGCTGTTTGATACCCATATGCATGCCGATTATTCCTGCGATGCCGAAATGACCATCAAGGATGCCATGGAAGCGGCCAAAGCCGCTGGTCTTGGCATGATCCTGACGGAACACTGGGACCGGGACTATCCGACGAACCCGGAAAGCTTTCTTTTTGACATCAACGATTATTTCAAAAAAAACGCACCCTATCGGAGCGATACCGTGCTCCTTGGCATTGAAATGGGGCTCCAGCCCCATACCATCGAGGAGGACCGGATGGTTGCAAAAAGCCATCCCTTTGACGAAATCGTTGGCTCCATGCACTGTTATCGCGGCCTTGATATGTATGAACGGACGACTTACGACGGCGTTGCCAAGGATCAGGCTGTGGGGTACTATCTTGAGGATTCCCTCAAATGCCTCGAACAGGACCCGAACTTTGACACCTATGGTCACATCGACTATATCTGCCGCTACTGGCCCTATGAAGACAAGAACCTCCATTACAGCGAGCATGCCGATCTGTGGGACGAAGTCATGAAGCACCTCATTCGCCTCGATAAGAGCATTGAAATCAATACGCGTCGCCTTGCCGTGCCCGGTGCGGTGGAGTCCCTGACGGAACTTTATACGCGCTATGCCGAACTGGGCGGCAAGTACGTGACCTTGGGCAGCGACGCCCATGCGGCAAAAGCCGTGGGCATGCACTTTGATGTGGCCCAAAAGATCGCCAAAACGGCAGGGCTCACCATTGTCTACTACAAAAAAAGACAGCGCCAGCTGCCGAAATAAAGAAAACGCCGTGAAGGAAGGAGACTTCTTTCACGGCGTTTATTCATCAAATATCTGAAAAACGATTTCCTTATGGAATCTGTTTGCAACGAAAAATATGTTACTACTTTGAAAATAAAACGCAAATGTAATGAAAAAAATTTCATTTTATTTGCGTTGCGCTTTTGTTATGCTCATGGGATGAAACTCAATCGGATGGGAGGGAGGTTTTTCGTGAAAGAAAGCACGACGCTCGAAAAATCCGCTGCTGACGATGGAAGGCAACAGGCTATGCTTTTTTCATTTTGTTTCGTAGAAGGCCTCTTTCCTTTTCTTGTAAAATCGGCATTATGCCACATAAAAATCACCTTTTCCGCATGACAATTTGATTGAGCTTTGGCATCGTACCTGATATAATGTAAGAACCATTCTGAAGGAGGATTTCCATATGCGCCGACAGCGTTTAGGCATCATGGGCGGGACCTTTGACCCCATCCATAATGGTCATCTTGCGATTGCCCGCGCCGCTATGGATGCCATGGCCCTTGATCGGGTCCTTTTCATTCCCGACTATTTGCCGCCCCATAAAGCGGCCGGATGGGCGCCGGCCGGGGACCGCATGGCCATGACCCTTCTTGCGACGATGGACGAGCCGCGTTTTTTGGTGTCCGATATGGAGCTGGTCCGCAAGGGCCCTTCCTATACAGTCGATACCATGCGGATCCTCCATCGTCGGTGGCATCGCTTTTATGACCTGTACTTCATCATTGGCGGGGATTCAGCCGAAGCCCTTGATACGTGGTGCCGCATCGAAGAAACGATGCGCTACTGCACCTTCCTTGCCATTGGACGGGTTGGGTACAGGGAGCGTCATGAAGATGTGACAAAACGACTGGCCCAAAAAGGACTCACCCGCCTCGTGTGGATTGACGCCAAAGCCCCGGATATTTCTTCCACCATGATCCGGCAGCGCCTTTCCCGCGGTGAATCCATTGATGGACTTGTTCCTCGGACTGTAGTGGACTACATGAGACAGAGAGACCTCTACCGTCGGTAGGGGGGCTCTCTTTTTTGTTGGGTGAAAGGGTCAGCCCAAAAATCGGGTAGCCTCGTGCGGAAATGAAAGGCGCCAGAAGCCGGTGACTCATTGTGTCCTTCGGACAGGGCGCTGAATTATATTTGCCCTCAAACATGTTTTTTTGCCTTCTGCGATTGCATCAAAGCAGCCTCGGAACCCGGGCAAATCTGCTTTGCTTCCGCTCAAGATGAGACATCGCTGCGCGCCTTATCCACTACCAAAAGGACTTGTCTATTGCAACGCAGCATCAAGTGGCTTTTGGTTCCCCGCCTTGGTAAGGCGGAACAGGGTTCGCCGTTTCTAAGGTAAAACCCGAAGATAAAAGAACGGGAGTGATCAGATGATTGCTGCTCATCTCATCCTTAAGAAAAATGAGGGAGCGAAAAGTCTGGTTCCACATCTTAGGGTCTTTTGCCTCAGCGCTCGATGCGCAGCATCGATCTGCCCCGTCAGGGCGGTAAACGCATCGCCGATCGATTCGCGAACTTCCCTGTGCCTTGGAAAAAGCGAAGCGAGAGATCGTGACAGGGCGGTTAAGTGAGTCGCCGAATTTTTTGTTACCCCTTATGCTGAAAAATTCGTGCAGAAAGCTTACTCATAGGGCAGCGACAATAGGAGCAGTTGGAGTATCCTCTGCCGGAAAGGCCGGTCTTCTCATGTGAAACAGCAGAGAGCGAGCCCTTTTGGTGGTGGATGAGGAGGCCCGGGTTTGGGGCCGGCCTCCTGCACTTTTGTCTTTGAATCGACCTCACATCGCCTTCGTTTCGACAAGAAATGTGAACCCGATCATAAGGCGCCGCCCTTCTGGTCTTTTCGCCAGCTGCCGCAGGCAGCCTTCACCAAGCTGCAAAAGCAGATCCTTAGCCAGGAATGCCTGCATTCCCTTAGCCTGCCGCCTCCGGCGGCCTTAGCCCAGATTTCATCGGCGCGACTTGCGAGCCGATTTCAATTCAAGTAAGGAGCTAACCAATCATGGATTTTTCCCAAATGAAAGAACAGCTTCGCCAAAGCCTTCAGCCAAAGCGCTTTGAGCATAGCGTGGCCGTCAGTGAAACTGCCGTTGCGCTTGCCCGTCATTACGGGGTCGACGAAGATAAAGCCGCCCTTGCCGGCCTGCTCCACGACTGTGCCCGCAAGTATTCGACCAAGGATTTTGTGGAGGTATCAAAAAAGCTGGGCGTCCCGCTCACGGATATCGAAAAGGCGCAGCCCATCCTTATCCATGCCATCTTGGGGCCCCTTGTCGCAAAGAGGGACTATGGCGTTACCGATGAGGAAGTCCTGTCTGCTATGCGTTATCATACAACGGGCAAAGCCCATATGACGGCCCTTGAAAAAATCATTTATCTGGCAGACCTTACGGAACCGCATCGTGACTTTCCTACCGTGGACGAAATGCGGCGCCTTACGATGAAGGATCTTGATGAGGCCATGATTGCCGCCTATGCCAATACGATGGAATACCTGATGCACCAGCATCTGTTGATCCATCCGGATTGTCTGGACGGCTATAACGAACTGGTCCTTGCGGCCAAACACAATAAGAAGGAGTAATCGCAACCCATGAGTGATATGGAACAATCAGGCGTGAAGAAAAAGAAAAAGCGGCTCCGCAAGGGACGTGTTTTTCTTCTCCTCATCCTTTTGATCGGGATCTTGTGCGGCGGCTTCATGGCTGGCATGGGCCTTTATGACCGATTTTTCAGTGCCGATGATCCCGTGCCTAAACAGAAAGAGAACCAACTCCTCACAGAAGAACCCCTTTCAAGCCGCATCAACGTCCTGCTCCTCGGGAAAGATGACGGGGACAGCGAGGATATGAATAACCCCGATGCACCGAAGCGGACAGACTCCATGATGGTCGTCAGCTTTGACCCAGAGAAAAAACAGATTGCCATCGTCGGACTGCCGCGTGATACACGGGTCACCATTCCCGGCCGGCGGGGTCATGACAAGATCAATGCCGCATACGCCTATGGCGGTACCAAACGGGCCGTGCGCACGGTGGAACAGCTCCTCCAGATTCCCATCAACTACTACATGGTCGTTGATTGGCAGGGCTTCATTAAAGTCATCGATATGCTGGGCGGTGTGGACCTATACGTTGATAACAACATGGATTATGAAGATCCTTACGCCAACCTCAAGATCCACCTCAAAAAAGGCTACCAGCACCTGGATGGTGAAAAGGCAGGTCAGTATGTCCGCTTCCGTCACGATGAATTGGGCGATATTGGCCGTGTGGAGCGTCAGCAGAAATTTATGAAAGCCCTGGCTGGACAGTTCTTTACCTTCACGAATATGCTGAAGCTTCCTATGATCATCAACACCGGCCTTGACTACGTCGATACGGACATGAACCTGATGACCATGATCCGTGCCGCCAACTGCTTCCGCATCTTTGGCGAAAACTCCATCAAAAGTGAAATGCTCGATGGTGATTTCAAGACCATCGATGATATCAGTTACTGGGTTACGACGCCGTCCCAGGTTTCGCACACCCTCGATAAACTGGGGATTCCCCATAAAAGGATTACAGAAATTTAAGGAGGTTCCATCCATGAATCCAAAAGAACTCGCAAACGCCATTGCCGCCGCCGCTGCTGACAAAAAAGCAAAAGACATCCTGCTTCTCAATATGGTTGGCCTGTCCCCTGTGACGGACTACTTCATGATTTGTTCTGCCCAGAGCGCGACTCAAGTCCGAGCCATCGCAGACAGCATCGAAGATAAACTGGCCGAAACACGCGGCATCCTGCCCTCCCACAAAGAAGGCTACACCGAAGGCAACTGGATCCTTATGGATTACGGCGACTGTGTGGCCCATATCTTCCGGGAAACGGAACGTGACTTTTATAACCTGGAACAGCTCTGGGCCGATGCCCCGTCTGAAGCCTATGTGGAAACGGAAGGAGAAGCATGAGCCCGAAAAAAGAACCGGCCAGCGTCAAGACCATTGGCAGTCACCGCGTTGGCGATGTCGTGGAACTTACGGCCGTGCGCATGAATGACCAGGGCGTTTTTCTTGATGCTGGAACGGGGAATACCAGCGATGATATTCTCCTTCATAAGCACCAGATGACATCGCCTGTTTCCGTTGGCGATAAGGTCAAGGTCCAGCTCTACCTCGATGCCAAGAACCGGATCACGGCGAGCATGAAGCTTCCCAAGATGCGGGAAGGGCAGCTGGGATACGTCAACGTGATTTCCGTGAACAGGATGGGCGGATTTGTCGATATCGGCGCTGAACGCGGCGTCTTTTTGCCCTATAGCGAAATGCGGGGCCATGTTTCCCCCAATCAGCATATCTGGGTGAAACTCTACCGTGATAAGTCAGGCCGTCAGGCCGTGACCATGCGTGTCGAAGAAGATATGGAACGGGCCAGCCGTCCGGCAGAAGGCGTCAAAGTGGGGGATGCGCTTACAGGGACCGTCTACAATATCCTTAAGGATGGCTTTTTCCTTTTTACAAAAGAACGCTATATCGCTTTTATCCATCGCAGTGAAGTCCCTGGCGGACGCCTTGACTTTGGTCAGCGTATCACAGGACGCGTCACCTACGTTCGTGCAGATGGACACATCGATATGTCCCTGCGCCTTGTCAAAGAAGAAGCCATGCTGGACGATGCGGATAAGATCCTCTTCTTTCTCGAAAAGCGCAATGGCACCATGCCTTATTCCGATGATACGCCGCCGGCCATCATCAAAAGCGTCTTTGATATCTCTAAATCCGCCTTTAAGCGCGCCTTGGGCCGCCTTATGAAAGAAGGCAAAGTCGTGCAGGAAGATGGGTGGACAAGTTTAAAGAAATGAAAGTGAAGAAAAGACCACGCTCTTGCAGCGTGGTCTTTTTGGCTGTCAAGCTGTCTCATTCAGGGCCCCGCCCTGAATGGCTGTCTTACGGCAAAGCCGCGGCTGTCGAGCGAGAGAGGGGAAAGGATGCTGTGGTGCTGTGGGGCTAAGGCAGCCTTCGGCTGCTGGCTGAGGCGGAAGGCCTATGAAAACAGGTCCTTCCTTGGCTAAGGCGTTGCGCTTGGCCAAGGCCGCCAGAGGCGGCAGGCTAAAAGACCGTGAGGGCGTCGCCAAACCTTCTCCCATTGGAATCTTTTGGTCGAGTCTTTCCCGTGGGGTTTTTGCCTTAGAGACGGCGAAAGCCGTTCCGCCTTACCAAGGCGGGGGACCATCAAGTGAGGTCATAACATGACCTCCTTTATGGTGGTGGATGAGGAGCGGAGCAACGTCTCATCATGAGCGGTAGCGAAGCAGATTCGCCCGGAGTTTCGAAGGACGCTTTTGGAGCGAAGCGGAAGTCCGAGAAACATGTTTGAGGGCGAATTAAGTTCCGCCCCCTCCCGTAGGGCGGTTTGGGGCGGTGCCTCACGGTCTTTTGACTTAGAACTGCCTTTGTATCGCCTTAGAATCACCTTAGAACGACAAGAAACGCAACTCCGACAACACAATTGCCGCATAGCGGCAATCTGCCCCCTCCGGTCGGGACGCTTTGGTGCCGCGCCTTTATATCTTCCATCTCCCAAAATAATATATTGACAACAGCGGTATACTTGAGCTATAATGAACAAGTCTTTTGGGGGCATAGCTCAGCTGGGAGAGCGCTTGCATGGCATGCAAGAGGTCAGGAGTTCGATCCTCCTTGTCTCCACCAATTTGGACTCAGATCCATGTGGCTTCAGTCACATGGATTTTTTGTTGTAATAAAGCCCCCTCCTTCAAAATAAAGGAGGGGGCTTCTTTTCCTGCCGCCTTAAGGGTGGCTTTTTTGTTTCCTGATTTCCTTTGCAACGGCTTCATAAAGAAGAAGCGTGGCTTCGCAGTCTGCCAGGGCTTCATGATGGCGATGGATGGGAATATTGAAGTGCGCGAGAAGCGCTGCAAGGCCCGTTTTTCCGCCTACAGCTTCACGGGAGAGGTGGCGCAGGATGAGGCGCGACGTATCTAAAAAAGGCGGGCGGAAGGCCTTCATGCCGTAACGGCGACAGGCAAGGTTGATGGCCATGATATCGTTGTAGCCGATATCGTGCCCCATGACGGCACTGCCTTCCACAAAGGCAAAAAAACGTTTTAGGACCTCGGGGAGCTGAGGTTTATCCTTCACCATGTCCCGCGTAATACCCGTCATTTCCGTAACGCGTTTGCTGATCTTCGTCCTAGGTCGGATAAGCTCACGAAAAACGGCTGTCTGCCGGCCTAAGAAATCCACCTTGATGGCAGCAATTTCAATGATATCATCTTCGGCGTAGCCGGCCAGTTCAAGGTCAAAGACGACCATGTCGCAGGTTGTAGGGTCCCGCAGTTCCTTGGCATCGACCTTTTGCTGCTCTGCCTTTCGCCAGCGCTTGTAGAGCAGATTGCGCCGCTCTTGCGGCGTCATCGGCTTGCGTGTTCGTGTATCCCGTCTCGGTCCGCGGGTCCGTTCTTCCACTGTGATCACTCCGTAGGATTGTAGTTGGAAGTCTATTATACCGCATGGCTACCGTGCTGTCACGAAATTGAGGGGGAGAAGGCACTTTGAGGCCGGCGCCAAACCGTCTTCCTATTGGTCGTGGGCGCCGAATTAAATCCGCCCTTAAACATGTTTCTCGGACTTCCGCTCCAAAAGCGTCCTTCGAAACCCGGGCGGATATGCCTCTCTAGCCGCTCGCAAGGAAACGTCGCTGCGCTCCTCATCCACCACCGAAAGGGCACGCGTGCCTCATTTTAATGAGGCAACATGCGGCTTTCGGTCCCCCGCCTTGGCGGGGCGGATCGACTCTACGAGTCGAGTTCTAAGGCGAAAAGACCCGACAGGAACGGTTCGATGCAGGAGCACCGAACCTAAAGAAAAAAATAAAAAAGTAAGCCTTACCCCGAATCAAAGCGTGTTTTCGGGTTAAGTCTTTTTAGTTGATTCTGCATAGTTTGCTATCAATGACCTTCTATTGGCTTTTCTATACTAAGTACAAAAATCACTAGGCAATACCTTTATTCTCAGCACGAACTGCCTCCGAATCTTTTGCCTTAGAGACGGCGAATGCCGATCCGCCCGTAGGGTGGTTTGGGGCGGCACCTCCTGGTCTTTTCCCTTACGGTCTTTTAGTACCGTATGTGCGAGAAAGCTAGAGCCGCAGGCTCGTGGCAGCCTCACACCAAAAAACGCAGCGCCCAGTGGACGCTGCGTTTTACATTACCTCACTCTTTATCCGAGCTTTTCTTCATTCTGCATCGAGCCGTTCGTACAGGGCTCTCCGCGCCATGGCATCTTCCTTGGTCTTTTTGAAGAGTTCCTTTGCGACATCGGGGAATTCGTGTTCGAGGGAGGCATAGCGGACTTCTCCACGGAGGAAGGCTTCAAAATCACCTGTCGGGGCCTTGCTGTCAAGGAAGAAGGACTTCTTGCCTTCAGCCTTGAGCTGCGGGTTATATCGATAGTTGATCCAGTAGCCGCATTCCACAGCCGCCTTGGCTTCCATGAAGGAATGATCCATACCGCGTTTGATGCCGTGGTTGATGCACGGTGCATAGCAGATGATTAGCGACGGTCCCGGATAGGCTTCGGCTTCCTTGATGGCTTTGATGGCCTGGTTCTTGTCATAGCCGAGGTTGATCTGGGCCACATAGACGTAGCTATAGCTCATGGCCATCATGCCCAGGTCCTTCTTCTTTGTCCGTTTGCCGCTGGCGGCAAATTTGGCAACCGCTGCCGTCGGCGTCGATTTGCTCGATTGTCCGCCCGTGTTGGAGTAGACCTCCGTATCAAAGACGAGGATATTGACATCGCGGTTCATGGCAAGGACATGGTCTACGCCGCCGTAGCCGATATCATAAGCCCAGCCGTCGCCGCCAAAGACCCACTGGGAACGTTTGACAAAGTAGATCTTATTTTCGTAGAGGTGCTCCAGCGTTTCATTGCCGGCCTTTTCTTTCTCGAGGAGGTCTGTCAGGCGATCGGCCCGTTCACGGCTCCCTTCCCCTTCATCGCGGTGGCAGATCCAGTCTTCCATGGCATTTTTGAGTTCCGTGGAAATCTGGCCTTCTTCAATGAGCCCCGTCATGATATCCGTGATCTGCTTGCGGCAGGCCTGGGTGCCCAGATGCATGCCAAGTCCGTATTCGGCGTTGTCTTCAAAAAGGGAATTGGCCCAAGTCGGACCATGGCCAGCGGCATTCTTCGTGTACGGCATGCTCGGTGCGGAACCGCCCCAGATGGAGGAGCAGCCCGAAGCGTTGGCAATCATCATGCGGTCACCAAAGAGCTGGGTTACGAGCTTGGCGTACGGCGTTTCACCGCAGCCGGCGCAGGCGCCGGAAAATTCAAGAAGCGGCTTTTCAAACTGGCTGCCCTTTAAGGTGTATTTGTTCATGGGGTTTTTCTTTGGCGTGACGTCTTCCATGAAGTAGTTCCAAGCGTCAGCCAGATGGCGCTGCGTATCAAGCGGTTTGGCCACGAGGGCCTTTTCCTTGGCCGGGCAGGCGTCGATGCAGTTGCGGCAGCCCTGGCAGTCCATGGGCGACACAGCAATGCGGAAATAAAGGTCCTTGGCACCAAGGGCGGGTTTCGCCGGTACGTCGGATTTTTCCATTTCTTCCTTCGTGAGGAGTACCGGTCGGATGGCCGCGTGCGGACAGATGGACGCGCACTGGTTGCACTGGATGCAGTGTTCACTCTGCCATTCCGGTACCATGACAGCAATGCCGCGTTTTTCATATTTTGTCGTGCCTGACGGGAACGTACCGTTGGCCTGATCCATGAGCTGCCCGACGGAAAGGGTATTGCCTTCCTGCTGGTTCATGGGCATCATGATTTGATCGACAAAGGCGTTGCCTGTCTTCGGATAGAGCTCTTCGTCCGTGCAGTCCTTCCAGGCTTCAGGAACCGTGACCTTGACGAGATTCTTGACGCCGGCTTCGACAGCGCGGCCGTTCATGTCGACCACATCTTGGCCTTTCTTGCCGTAGGTATGTTCAATGGATTCCTTGAGGTAGGCGACAGCGTCGTCGATGGGAATGATATCAGCCAGTTTGAAGAAGGCTGCCTGCATGATCATGTTGATGCGACCGCCAAGACCGATCTCGCGGGCAATCTTCACGGCATCGATGGTGTAGAAGTTGACCTTCTTTTCAGCAATGACGCGTTTGAGCTGACCGGGCAGACGCGTATCGAGTTCTTCCCCGCTCCAGCCGCAGTTGAGGAGGAACGTGCCGCCTTCCTTGATTCCATTTAGCACATTGTAGAGACGGACATAGGACGGATTGTGGACGGCGATGTAGTCCGCGAAGTTGATGAGGAACGGCATATGGATGGGATCGTGACCAAAGCGCAGGTGGGAAATGGTGATGCCGCCGGATTTTTTGGAGTCATAGGCAAAATAGCCCTGGGCATACATGTCCGTCTTGTCGCCAATGATTTTGATGGCACTCTTGTTGGCGCCGACCGTGCCGTCGCTCCCAAGGCCCCAGAAAAGGCAGCTGCGCGTACCCTTGGGCGTAATGTCGAGGGATTTTTCCTTTTTAAGCGACGTGTGGGTCACATCATCGACGATGCCCACCGTAAAGTGGTTCTTTGGCGCATCAAGTTTCAGGTTGTCAAAGACAGCGAGAACGTCGCCGGGATAAAATTCCTTGCTGCCCATGCCATAGCGTCCGCCTACAATGACAGGACGGCGGTCACTTTCATAGAAGGCATTGCGCACATCAAGATAGAGCGGTTCCCCGTCGGAGCCCGGTTCCTTCGTGCGGTCCAAAACGGCAATCTTTTTCACCGTTTCCGGAAGGGCGGAGAGGAAGTGTTTCACGGAGAACGGCCGATAAAGGTGGACATTGAGGACACCGACTTTTTCGCCTTGACCAGCAAGGATCTTCACTACTTCCTCAGCCGTCTGGGCACCGCTTCCCATGAGGATGATGACCCGTTCGGCATCAGGCGCACCGGTGTAGTTGAAAAGCTGATAGTCGCGCCCTGTGAGTTTGCTGATTTCCTTCATGTAGCCATCAACCACTTCCGGTAGGGCTTCATAGAATTGATTCACGGCCTCGCGGGTCTGGAAGTAGATGTCCGGGTTTTGGGCCGTACCGCGGATGACTGGTGTATCGGGGTTCATGGATTCCCGGCGGAAGCGAGCGAGGGCGTCCTGGTCCACCAATTTTTTGAGATCATCATAATCAAGGAGCTCAACCTTCTGGATTTCGTGGGACGTACGGAACCCATCAAAGAAGTTGAGGAAGGGAACGCGGCCGCGGATAGCCGACAGGTGGCATACGGCCGAAAGATCGAGGACCTCCTGGACACCAGCGCAGGCCATCATGGCAAATCCCATCTGACGGCAGGCCATGACGTCACTGTGGTCACCAAAGATATTGAGGGAGCTCGTTGCAATCGTACGGGCTGCCACTTGGAATACGCCGGGGAGCAGTTCGCCGGCAATCTTGAACATATTGGGAATCATAAGGAGCAGCCCCTGGGAAGCCGTGTAGGTCGTTGTGAGCGCTCCGGCCTGGAGGCTGCCGTGAACCGTACCGGCGGCACCGCCTTCAGACTGCATTTCCATGAGTTCGACAGGGCGGCCAAACATGTTTTTCTTGCCATAGGCAGCCCATTCATCCGTCACCTCTGCCATGGGGGACGACGGCGTAATGGGGTAGATGGCCGCTACATCACTAAAAGCATAGGATGTATAGGCTGCCGCTGTGTTTCCATCCATCATCTTGGTTTGCTTCATTGTGCGTCTCTCCTTCTTGGTTACACTGGGTCCATGAAATTGAAGTTCAAAAAATGTGATAAAAAATGTAAAACCATGAATGAAAAAATTGCTCTCTTCCTATATGATACCCAAAAAGAAAGAGCCACGCAAGCATAATTGTAATGAAAATTTTGAAAATACAAACGTCTTTACATGCAGGTTAAAAAGACTGTAAAATCGCATTGTGACAAATAAAGTTGAAAGAAAATGAGAAGATTGTAATCTGTGTAAGACCAGAATGTGCGCGGAATAGGGACCGTATTTTAGTGAGGCAGTAACTTAATGAAAAAAGAAAGAAGACCTGGACTTGGATCGTGTCTTTCGGCTCTAGCTGTCAAGCAAAAGACAACATATAGGCCGTGATGCTGCGACGCTGTGTCGCTAAAAGACTGGCCTCAAGCCGCCCGGTCTTTTTCCCTTCGTGTTTTCGTCTTAGAGACGGCGAAAGCCGTTCCGCCTTACCAAGGCGGGGGACCAAAAGCCACTTGATGCTGCGCAGCAGCAGGCAAGTCCTTTTGGTGGTGGATGAGGAGCGGCAGCGACGTCTCATCATGAGCGGCTAGCGAGGAACATTTTTCGATGGGCCAAGACCGCTGCGTGTGGAGCTCCTGCTCCATAGCCGGTCGCAGGACCGTGTTATCGAAAAATCAATTCGGCGCCCACGAACGAAGGGAGGCGGTTTGGCGCCGTGCGTCCGGTCTTTTTCCCATTTACCTTTTTCGAATATGGCTCCAGATGAGCCCAGATGCTAGGAGGTTCGACGCGTTTGACAATACAGATGGACCGATATGGGAACCGTAGGTGAAAAAGGGTTCTTCTATCATCCGAAAAAAACTAAAAGTGCCCCCCCAAGGGCACCATTTTATCTTGGCGTCTTAAAAATGAGATTGTGGTACGGGATCTTTTTACGAAACATCATGCCCCCATTGCTCTCAAAAGAATCTTTTCTTAAGCAATGGGGGCATATAACTTCATTGAATCGGAGCGATTTGTGCGTCGAGTCAAAAATAAAAGGCGATTTAGGTGGAACGCTCCAGTCTTTTTCTCTTGTCTATAGTCACGTCATAACAGGGATTAACCAAGATGATTCTAGATCATTTTTAAAGAAAGATTTCTGTAGCAAGATTGCCGCAGAGGTCATTCTAAAGCGGAGAAAATAGATTGAGAGAACATACAATACAGTGTTGGTAAATGGAATTCCAGCTTTTGAGAATCGTTAGAACGTGACCACGAGCTGAGACCAAAGGGTCCGCGCGTGTTTTTCCGTTTCTTTGCCTTCAAGGTCATAGTATTCAACCTGAGCCACCATATTCTTGGCAAGGGTCAGGTTGCCGCCAACGAGGTAGCCTTTGTAGCCTTCGCCGGCAAATTTCTTCCAGGCGCCGTTCATGGTCGGATTGATTTGGGTTGGTGCACCAAGGTTATAGTATTTGGCAAAGAGGCCCCAAGAACCTGCTTTGGAGGATTTTGCTCCATTCCAGCCCATGTTGATGATATAGCCATCGTCATCCGCATTGGGGTACTTAGTTTTTTTGAGGGAATCGTCATCCCCTTTGAGATACATGGCGCCAACCTTGAACTTTCCAACTTTGTAGTTGGCACGGGTGTTCCAAATGGTGTTGTCGCCGTTTACCATGACCTGCTGATTATTATTTTTAATGAACTCAGCAGCAAGGTCCCAATTACCCCATGTTTCACCCAATTCTGTTTCAACAAACGTGTCAGCGACAGCTTTGGAAGACCCTTGTTTGACAGCTCCAGACCAACCGTAGGCCCCAATATTTGCCATCTTTCCATATTCAGCCTTAAGGTAAGCATCGCCAAAAGGAACAGAAGCACGAACACTGTCAACACGCATAGAATAGATATCAGAATCCCCATAATCTGCATGCTGGCGACCTGCAGAGATGTTTACAACTCCAATATTGCCTTTGAGGAATGCTCTCTGAAAATCGGTATCACTGTCTCCAGATTCATTCTTCCCTTCAAAAAACTGATTGTTTTCTAACATGGCAACATAGTGCCAATTATCATTGACTTCACCTGTAAAGAAGAGCCTGGAACGAAGTTGTGACTTGCTGTCGCCGCCAAATCCTCCGGTTGTATTAGCGTAACTCATTCGGATATTACCCGTAATTTTAACATTATCGGCGTTTTTTTCAAGCTTTGCTACGCATACTCCAAGGTTGTCAAGTTCATCAGCAAATTCACCGACCAATTTATCATCAGCACCGATAGTACCTTTAGCAAGGGCCTTTGCAATAATTTGGGCCATTTCATAACGAGTCATGGTACGGATCCCTTTATAATTTCCATCGGGATAACCATCTACGATTCCTGCTGCAGCAAGTTTAGCAACAGCCGCATAAGCCCAGTGGCCGGCTGGCACATCAGAAAAAGGATTGTCTGCAAAGGCAGTTTCGCTTACCCCTAGGGCTACAGCCATTGCAATAAAGAGTTTCTTGTTCATGAGTATTTCCTCCCCAGGAACATAGTTATTGAGAACCTATCAAATGTGTTCTAACAATCGAGTGGATTAGATTATTTCAACAGCTTGTTTGCCAGAGCAAAAATGGTAATTGCTGTTGCAAATATGTAGCATACGGTCATACTGACTTGAAGAAGACGAGGTGCTCTCATGCCAGCGTTAATATCTTTTCGCCACATAAGAAGGGTTACAAAAAAACCCGCTGTTGGTGTACCAATGGAAGTGGCAAGATTTGCTAGGAAAATCAGCTGTGTCGGAGAACCACTGTAAGCAAAGCAAACGATGACACCAAAGAGAATACAAGCAACACAGGTCCAACGGACACGTTTTGACTCAAGACCGACGGACCAATCCATCCCAGCATTGAGAAGTACGACGCCGCGCTGTGTATTACCAAGAAGGCTTGAAAAAGCAGCCCCCAGGAGGGCAAGCCCCATAACTGGATTGGCAAAAGTGCCAAGGACCGGTTTCAACATGGCCGCCATCTGGGCCGGTGCCTTGATTTTGAGGCCTGCCGGGTGAAGGACGATAGCACCAACCGTAACGATGGCTCCAGAAATGAGAATAACTGTAATGACATGGGCAATGCCGTCAGCAAACATGGTGCCGTAAAAGAGGTCTTCTTTCTTCCATTTCTTTTCTGCTCCCAAATAGGTTCCGTAAACGCCGGCAGTGATGGCGGCGTGAGTACTGATGAAAGCGAGTGAGTGAAGTAGACTGCCTTGAGGAAATTGCCAATGTGTGATCCCCGTAAAGAAGGGCCCTGCGGCTGGGCCACCAGAAGCAATGAGGGTTGCATAAAAGGCAATGATCATGCCCATAATGCAGAGAAGAACCCCTTTTTCTACCTTGGAATATGTATTTTTTGAAAAATACATAAGAAGGAGGATGGCAATCATAATGAGGGCGCCTACTTTCCAGTTAATGCCGAAAATGAGATTCATTCCGGCTCCACTCCCTGAAATATTACCAAAAGTGAAAAAAAGACAGGAAAAGAAAAGGCAGATCCCGACAAAAGCAGCGGCACCTTTTCCATAATAATGACGAATTGCATGTATGATGGGCATGCCTGTCAACATGCAGATACGGTAGCAGGAAAGCATAAAGGTAATGCCCATGATGAAAATGGGGATGAAGAGCCAAAGCATTTGGTAGCCATAGTTGGCACCTAGCATAGACGCTGTTGTAATGGCTCCCGGACCAATGACAACACCGGTTAAGATGATACCTGGGCCAATTCGTTTGAGAAGTTCACCGAAAGAGAGTGTGGGAACCGTATCAGGATCGAATCCAAGTTTATCAATATACATAATAATCCGTCCTTTTCGAATATGAAAAACGGTGCACAGCATTTCTCACTGTGCACCGTAAAACTTCGCTGGCATCAGCGGCGATTATTTTTCGTACGGAGTCATATCAACTTTGGGAAGACCGCTCTTCTTGAGGCCCATAGCAATCCAGTCTTTTTCTTCCTGATCAAGCGGCAGAACCGGTTTTCTCATGAGGCCGGATTTGAAAACGCCTCTTTGAACCAGCGCTTCCTTCAAACGGGCATGAGCTTCACCGGAAGGCTGGCCGCCGCCATAGATAGCTTGGGAAATCGGGTAGATGCGATCAGACCATTCCTGAGCTTCCTTGAGAGTGTGTTTTTCAGAATGGGAGAAGACTTCCCAAGCACCGGTAATAAGTTCAGGTACGCAGCCGGCAAAACCTATTAAAGCACCATCCATACCCGTGAACCAAGTGACGCAAAGCGTTTCATCGTGGCAGGTGATGAGGGATACATCCGGGCATTCCTTGCGGAGTTCGCGAACATCATGTTCATAGATGGCCGTTACACGAGTACCCATTTTAATGGCCTTAACATGGGGGATTTCTTTAACCATTTTGATCAAGGTTTCTACCGGATAGAAAGCCTTGCTTGTAGCAGGATAGAGGTGGATGATGATGTCGATATCAGCACCTTCAGCAACATCTTTGACATATTCGAACGGAGCATCCTTGTGCATGCCGAAGCGAAGCCACATATGAGGCGGCATAAGAAGGATGCCATCAGCACCGGCTTCCTTAGCTTCCTTAGCCATTTCGATGCTTTCAGCCGTGTTTTCACAGTTCACACCGGAGATGATCGTCATGATATCGCCACATTCTTCGGAGCAGATTTCAACGACGCGTTTCCTTTCAGCACGGGTAAGACCTGTAATTTCGCCCGTATGACCGTTACAGACAAGGCCTTTAATTCCCTTGTTATAGAACGTCTTAATCCAGCGCAGATAAGCGCGGAATTCTGGTTCATTGATCGTATAGTCATTGTTCAAAGGAACAGCAACCGCCGGGAAAATTGTTTTGAAATGTTTTTCTTTCATGGTAACATCCTCCTTAATTCTTTGCACTCTATTTAATGCAATCGTTTGTATTTCCGATGGCTTTTTTATACCACGAAGAATAGAATAGCGTCAATATTTTCTGATATTTCCGCAATTTATTGCAAAGTATTTTTAGGTGAATCTTAAGTATTAAAGCCAATTTTAGAACTTTTTCTTTATTATTCCGTTGTAAAAATTCAAAATTTATGATATATAGTAAATATGCAAACGTTTTCAGAAAAGAGGTGGCTTTATGCCAACTTTAAGGGATGTCGCAAAACTTGCCTGCTGTGATGTGAGCACTGTTTCGCGGGCTCTTAATAACAACCCCTGTGTCCATGCCGAAACGAAAAAGCGTATTATGGCTGCAGTAGAAAAGCTCTCATATCGTCCTAATCTTCTAGCCAAAGGACTCCGCCAAGGTAAGCGTCATTCGGTCGGAATTGTCGTACCTCACCTGCATCTATCAGTATTTTCCATGATTGCTCAATCCATTGAAGCAACACTTCGGGAAGCAGGGTATTCCGCGTTTTTGTGCAGTGTTGAAGATAATCCCATTGCCGAAAGAGATAGTCTCAATCGTCTGCGCAATGGCCTTGTAGATGGCATTATTATTGCTGGAACAGGAAAAAATAAAAATCTTATCCGTGATATCCATAGTTCACGACTAGCCATTACACAAGTTATCCGTGTCCAGGACAATACACTTAATAGCGTCACTGTTGATTATTATAAATGTGGATATGAGGCAGTCCATTTCCTCTATAAGAAAGGTTGTCGTCATATTGGGCTTATTACGGGGTCGCTCAAGCTTTCTCCATATAAATTTCGCTTCCAAGGATATCGAGATGCTATGATGGAGCTTGGAATGCGTGAATTTACGGCGGAAGCGAAGCGATATTCAAATCAACTGGACTACGGATACACATCTACAAAGGAAATGCTCAAAATCCATCCAGAACTAGACGCCATTATTGCTGCTATGGATGCACAGGGGATTGGAGCACTTCGTGCGCTCAAAGAGGCAAGGAAAAAAGTGCCGGGAGATGTACGTGTCATTAGTCTTACAGGTCATGAGTTAGGGAGCATGCTTGAAACAACAATGACTACGATGGAAATGCCTGCAGTGGAAATTGGAAAAAAGGCGGCCCAGCTTGTGCTTGCAGAAATTGAGGCAAACAGTGGCGGAGACGCCCCGGTTGAACGGGTTGTTTATACATCGAAGCTTATCGAACGAGAAAGTACATAAAGAAATAAGAACGCTTCACAAAGCACAGTGAAGCGTTCTTATTCCATGCTTCTACAAAATTCTCCCTCTAAGCGTAAAATGTTTCTCGGTAGGGTATAAATAATCCTTGCAAAATAAAGGGAAGACCCCTATTGTTAAGATCGTGTTGACGACACGAATATCAAAACAAAGGAAGGTCTCCCATGGAAAAGAAGGCTGCTTAGCCATGGCTAGGGCCCTTGCGGGCCTGCAAAATGAAGAGCTGGAAGCCGGCTATTCAGCAAGTTCAAGCCTGTAGAAGCTCCGAAGAGCGCGGAGCTGCGAAAAGCCTTGAGGAACGCGCTGCAAAAAGCTTCTATGGTTCCACATGTGGGAATTAGAAACGGAGGAATTGGTGCGTATACGGCCAGCAGTACAGCCATAGGTCACTTAAGCTCCATTTTTCGCATTTAATTAGGCTGCAACATAATCTTATAGGGGTCTCCCAAGAAAATGTTGACACATACTTTGAATTTCCTCCGTTTTTACGTTGAGAAGCTTTGTGGTAAACTGCTCTAAAGACATTTGTCTTACCTCCTCTGAGAATAGATATATGGATACTTTTATTCTACAGCAGGAGGTTTCATGGATTGTTGTCTGAAAATTCTAATCCGCAATTAGTTTAAAGGGATGACCACACCACAGGATTATTTATATACCTTTTTATATAATAAGTCGGACCTGTACTTCGTATTGAAGTACAGGTCCATTGATTTTTACTGATTTACGGTACGTGAAAATGAAGAGTGATTTATATTCCTTATTGCTCATTGATGAGTTCCCGAATGATTTCGATGCAGTCCTGGACAACAGGATCTCGCGAAAGTCCTCTTGATGTGCAAATGGTAAGCCATGGCACTTGTTTCAGGTCGCCCGTTACAAAGTAAGCAAGGGGCTTTTGCGTATGAAAGGACGTGACATACGATTCCATGGCAAATGCCACACCAAGTTTTTCAGAAGCAAGCTGGATGGCGAGCTGAATGCTTTCCACTTCTTTGATTTCCTTAGGGTGAAACCTGCTGATTTCAAGCAGTTTGTTTTCCTGCCAGCGGATTTGTTGGTGGGGATATTGGAAAAAGATGCAGTCTTGATTGAGTTCCCGTATATCAAGATAGGGATAGGTAAGATCTTCCATTTTGACTGCTTTATGACAGGCCGGGTGTTCCGGAGGAATCGCAAGAAGAAAGTGCTCCCTCTTTAAATGGATGCAGTCAAATAAAGGATTATCTTTATCTTGGACACAGACGATAAGGTCGAGATTGTTTTTCGACAGTGAATTTTCAAGGGCTTGATAATGCCCGTGGATGGAGGAAATTTCAATGTCGGGATGCTTCTTCTTAAATCTCACAAGAAGGGGCGGGATGATCACAGTATTTAAAATGGAGTAGATTCCAATGCGAATCCTCTTGATATGGGCCATTTGCTGACGATAAAGTTTGCGCTCCATTTCTTTTTGCAGCAGAAGGATCTTACGGGCGTAGGTAAGAACAATAGTCCCTTCATCAGTGGGCACAACCTCTGATTTCTTCCTGATAAATAGGGGTGTTCCCAGACTTTTTTCGATATTTTTTACGGCAATACTAAGCGTTGGCTGCGTTACGTATAGCTTTTTAGCTGCTGCACAATAGCTTCCTGTATCAGCAATGGCGCAAATATATTCCATTTGTCTAAAGCTTAAATTCATAGACCTCATCTCCACCCGCCAAATGAAACGTACGTTACAGAATGAATCGCGAATATATAACGTAATTTGCGTTATATAAAGATTATTTATCAATCTCTTGAGAAAAACAATTAGCGCAGTTAGTCTAACTATTTTACAATATTAAGTAATAAAAATCCAATTTGTATAGGGGGAGTCTAGGTGAAGAATACAAGATTATATGATCTGTGCAAAAGATCCTTGCCAGATTATATTAATGTATGGAAGCAACTGGTCAATGTGGACTGCGGCTCTCGGAATGGAAAGGGAATCAACGCGGTTGCCGATGTGTTGATTCGAGAGTTTGAGAAAATAAGCCCTTATTCCATTGAAAAGATTCCCATGGAAAATCCGGAAGAAGGGTGTCATCTTCTCGTTGTTTTTAGGGGAAAAGGCAAGGGAAAGATTATGGCAGCTGCCCATCTTGATACGGTCTTTCCCGAAGGAACAGCTGCCGAAAGGCCGTTTAACATTGAGGGAGACTGGGCAAAGGGCCCTGGTGTGGCAGATTGCAAGAGCGGGGCCAATATGATGCTTTTTGCCATGAAGCATCTTCATGAACTGGGATTCGATGATTATGATCAAATTACGCTTCTTTTTAATGGGGATGAAGAGATCTCATCACCAAGCAGCCGAAAATTAACGGCAGAACTTGCTCCACAGCATGACTGCTATTTGTGCTGTGAATCGGGGCAGGAAGGGGATGGCCTTGTCCGGTCGCGGAAGGGCTCCAACTTACTCCAGCTGCGTGTTACGGGTGTTCCTTCTCATTCCGGAAATGCGCCGAAAAAAGGCGCCAGTGCACTGATGGAAATCCTGCATCAGATCGAAGCCATCAAAAAGTTAGAAGATGTCAGTAGGGGAACAACCCTTAATTTTACGCTTCTAAAGGCAGGAGAGCGGGACAATATCATTCCTTCCCATGCGGAAGCAACAGCGGACCTGCGGGTTGTCGATAAAAGTGAAATTGACCGGGTAGAAAAGGCGGCTCAAGCAATTGCAGCTCGTCCATTGATTCCACAAACAACAGTAGAGGTTCATGTAAAAAGAGGAAATCCTCCCTTTGCTCCCAATACCGGCACGGACCAACTCATTGCACTTGCCCAGAAAATCTATGGAGAATTGGGGAAGACGCTGATTACAAGGTCTGTAGGCGGAGCATCGGATGCAAACTGGGCGGCCGATGCGGGGGCTGTTGCTGTGGACTGCTTTGGCGCTGTCAAAGGTGGCAAGAACCATACGCCGCAGGAATGCGCTTCTGTCAGCAGTGTTGTTCCACGTATGTATCTTTTAAGCCGAATGTTTATGGAACTGGGTAAAGGAACTGCAGTGAAAGGAGTTTCATGATGGATGCTAAGGAAACAGGCCGGGTTCAGCCGGTCAAAGTGATGAATTTCCCTCATACCTTTGTTATTATTCTTGCGATGATTGTTGTAGCATTGATTTTGACGTGGGTTGTACCGGCCGGTATGTATGATTTTATCAAGACACCGTCCGGGCAAAAGGTCGTTGATCCTGCAACGTTCCGATATATCAAAAGTACGGGCATCAATCCTGTCCTTATTCCGCTTTATATCATCAAGTCCTTTAGCAAGCGAATTGACCTCATGATGGTTATTTTCATGGCTGGGTCGGCTTTCCATGTTGTGACGAAGACCGGCGCTTTGCAGGCCATTCTTGCCAAAGGGGCTAAGCGTTTTTCCAATCGTTTGGAAGTCTTCATCCCCGTCTTGACGCTGATCTTTGGCCTTATCTGCACGACGCAGGGCGTCAATACGTTCATCCCCTTTGCACCTGTTATGGTCATGCTCGCTATGGCGATGGGCCTTGACTCCATCACAGGCGAAGCCATTATGGTCCTTGGCGGTGCTATTGGATTTTCCACGGGGACGTTCAACATGTTTACGACCGTGGTGGCGCAAAACATTGCCGAGCTGCCGACTTATTCCGGTCTCTGGTATCGTGCTGTCTGCTTTGTCGTCTTTTATATCGTGACCAATATTTATTTGATCCGGTATGCCAAGAAAATCAAAAAGAATCCGGAAAAGAGCCCGATGTACGATTTGGACCAGCTGACGAAAGATAATGCGGCGACGCTTGACCTTGATAAAACGGGCGAACTTTCCGGAAAGATGATGATTCCCCTTGTTCTCCTTGTCATTGCCTTTGCGGCTATCATTTATGGGGCAATCGTCCTCAAGTGGGGTATGTCCCACATGGCGGCTATTTTCCTTACTTATACAGTTGTGGCAGATCTGATTATTGGAACGAAAGCAAACGATGTCTGCAAGGATATTTTGAACGGAAGCAAGCAAATGCTCGGAGCAACCTTTATTATTGGGATGGCAACAGCTATCAGTGGTATTATGAATGACGGGAAAATTACTTACACGATCGTGCATGCGATGGCAGAAGCCCTTAGCGGATTGCCAGCTATTATCATAGCACCGGGCATGGTGATTGCTAATACAATCATCAATGTTTTCTTGACTTCAGGGAGCGGGCAGGCGGTTGCTGTTATGCCTATTCTTATTCCACTAGCTGATGTGCTGGGCGTTACCCGCCAGACCACCGTCCTTGCCTTTAATTTTGGTGATGGATTCTGTAATTATATCCTGCCGACATCGACCGCCCTTATGGGAACTCTGAGCGTGACCAATATTCCTTATGACCGGTGGATGCGCTTCATGTGGAAACTTTTCCTGATTTGGCTCGTGACGGGCTGCGTCATGACGTTCATTGCCCAAATGATTCATCTGGGGCCCATGTGATAATAAAGGAGATGCAAAAGCATGTTGGAAAAACAGATTGAAACAGCCAATCAGTGGATTGACGCGCACCTTTCGGAACTGACGAAGATGTCTGACACCATCTTTGATCATCCGGAAATCGGTCCGCATGAATATAAGTCGAGCGCCCTTCTTACCCAGTATCTTGAGGACCATGGTTTTGCTGTGACACGTGGGATTGGCTCCTTGGAAACGGCCTTTAGGGCCATTTGGAAAAATGGGGAAGGCGGGCCTAATATCGGCCTTCTGTGTGAGTTTGACGCCCTGCCCGGCATGGGACATGGCTGCGGCCATCAGCTTCAGGGACCCTCTATTTTGGGCGCAGCAAACGCTATCAAGGAAGCCGCCGGAGATAGCCCCTTTACCTTGACCGTATATGGCACGCCGGGCGAGGAAAATATCAGTGGCAAATATATCATGATCAAGGAAGGATGCACCTTTGAGGAACTAGATGTGGCCCTGATGATGCACGGTGGCCCGGCAACGCAGACAGACATCAAGAGTCTTGCAAATGCTGAATATACAGTTACTTATCACGGTAAGGCCGCTCATGCCGCCCTCAAACCGGAAGCCGGGCGAAGCAGCCTTGATGCCATGATGCTTGCTTTTCACGGAATTGAATGCCTGAGGGAACATGTACCTGATGATGTGCGGATTCATTACAATATCATTGATGGAGGCGGTACTGCCGCAAATGTCGTGCCAAGCTTTACGCAGGCTCAGGTCATGGTTCGGGCCGGAACAGTTGGTCTTGTCAAGGAAATCATGAACCGCATGGAAAAAATCTATAACGGAGCAGCTCTGATGACAGAAACAACTGTCAATGCCGAGGTGGGGAAAATTCTTGATAACAAGATTCCGAATCTTACGCTCAATGATCTCCTCATGAAACATGCCAGGGCGCTGAACGCACCTAATTGTCAGTCTGCACGGAAACGGACAGGCTCTACGGACTTTGCTAATGTCATGCACCGTGTTCCGGGCTCCTGTATCCGGGTCGCCTTTGTCCCTGATGGAACCTCTTCCCATTCGCCGGAATTCATTGCGGCCGGTAAATCTGAAGAAGCCCATCAGGCCGTGCAGTTTGGCGCCAAGATCCTTGCTGACGCTGCTCTCGAACTGATTGATGATCCAAAACAGCTAGAAGCTATCCAAAAAGAGTTCAAAGAAAGAAAAGAAGCAGAGGAAAAGAATCCCTCTGCGTAAAATGAAGCCTTGTGCACTTGTCTAAGTCCCATATATGATATAACTGAAAAGGACCTTGCGGTTTATGAAATCGTAAGGTCCTTTTTGGATGTGCGTCTTTTAAAAGATAAAGGCAACAACGAAGTTGAACAGGGCACAGCAAATGACGCTTGTCGGTACAGCTATAAGAAGCAGCCGGTTAAAGAGCTCATTACGGTCTTCTTCTTTCGGGCTGGAACCAAGAATCAGGGATCCGCCAGAGGAGAAGGGACTAATGGCACTGGACTGTGCACCGAGTACCGTGCAGGCGAAAAGAACCGGTGCGGCAATTCCCGTAGAGCTGGCAAGACCAGGAATGAGCGGGAAGAGTGCTGGCGTTACAACACCTGTGGTCGAGCTGAAGAAGCTCATGATGGCCCCGATGATGGAAAAGGCGATTGGAATCAAGGGCTTTGGCACGTTGCTTCCGACCCAGTTGCTCAGCATGGTGATGGTTCCTGCTTTGACGGCAACGGCAATCAGCATGCCGGCGCCTGCAATCATGACAATAGTGTTCCAAGGTATTTTGGCAATGGCCTCTTTCTGTGGGGCCAAATCAAGAAGCAGGGCAATGACAGCAAAGATGATGGCAACTAGGCCAACATCAATTTTTCCCGCCATGTACTTGATGAAGGGCTGAGATGGCATAAAAATCTTAAGCAAGGGGAAGGCAAGAACAACAATCATCATGACAATCATCAAGGTCAAGGTTGTCTTTTGTTTTCCCGTAAATGCTTCAGGTTTCTTAAAGACTACCCCTTCCCCGATATTTCGATTGGCTTTGACCCCAAATTTAAAGATGGTGATCAGTAGTACGGAAAAGACGAGGGAAAAGAGAAAAATCTCCATTTCCATGGCAAAGGTATCGAGGGCTGCTAAATTCTTGTTGGCTTCATAGGCTGTGTCAGCAAGACCGCGGAAAATGACGCCTAGATTTGAGGTCGGGAAATCACCACCGCAAAGGGCCCCCGCGTTAATGGCAATAGCGCCTGTCAGCTTATCCATTTTGGATTCATCGCAGATGACCATCGTAATGGGAGCCAGGAAGGCTAGGACAGTGAAATACGTTGCTCCCATAATGGAAAGGATGACGGCTACGGCAAATAGAGCAAAGGGAAGCATACCTGGAAATTTTCGGCAGGAATAAAGCAGGGATCCTGACATCTTTTCCAGCGTCCCGTTGATTGCGGCGACATTATAGAAGAGGGATACGGAAAGGATGACAAACATTGTGCTCACAGGCCAAAAAGAAATGACTTGTTTTGGTTTGAGTCCCATGATCAGACATCCAATGATGTAGGCAAAAACAATACAGAAGAGACCGGTGTTCAGTTTGGTCTTATAACCGAGAAAAATAGCAACGGCAATGGCCGCAATGATAATGGCGCTTAACATGTTGATCAGGCTCCTTTCACAAGTCAATCAGTCTTTTACGGCACCTTCTGGTTCATCATCAATGCCGAGCAGACGGTAAGGAATGGTCTTTGTCATGTAATAGACTTGTTCTTCAGGAATTCCCGCTTCCACAAGATAGTGCATGTATTCGTAGATTTCTGTTTCCCAATCTGGATTTTCAACCTGTCCGCCATCAGTGGCCACCATGATGTTGCGATAGCCGATTTCTTTGATGAGGGTTGCATTGTCCTTGAGATTTAGGTGGTAAGGCTGACCTTTCCCCATATTTTGAGCATAGCAGCGTTCCAGAATGACATCATAGTCTTTGACTAGGCGAATCTGGTCTTCAATCGTATAGTCACAGACCCACCATTCTGGATGAGTGATGACGATTTTTTTAACCCCTGCATTTCTAGCTGCTTCGACGACAACAAAGGCTTCTTCCGGTGAAACATGGGCTGTTGCTAGAACGGCATCATGATCCTTGACGAGCTGAAAAATGTCCTTTAGTTTGGGTACAACCTTGCCATTTTCAACCAGTGTAATACCTTGATTGGGATCTTGCCCCAATTTTTCCAGATGCCTCCGGGCAGATTGGGTCGGCAGCCAAATCACTTTTGCCCCCAGTTTGAGTCCCTTTTCGACCGCTTCAGGGTTAATGCCACCGATAATTTTGTTCATGACAACGCCGCCGAACATGGTGAAATTGGTCTTGTCCCCATACCGTTTCTGTACATACTCAGTAGCAATTGCCGCACGATTGACCGTAAACCCAAGATGACTCTTGATGACGATGGCCCGCGCCCCAACACGGACGGCCGCGTCAGCAAGCTCCAAATCTGAATAGGCCCGATGACGCAGATCTGGATTGGTGTGGACATGCATATCACAGATACCTTTTAAAGAAACACGACTCATGGATTATCCCCCTTTTTTGAATGATTCGACGATTTCATGAATTCATTATAAGAAAAAGGAAAATATATAAGAATCAGATAATTTGTTATAATATGTATAGGAAAAACCGATGAATTAAATAGCGGAACGGAAAGATACTGCCTAAGAAAAACGTAAAAATCATTCGTATTGGAGGCTTATTGATGGATACCCGTACACTTTCATATATCATCGCCATCGCTGAAGAAAAGAGCATTTCAAAAGCCGCAGAACGGCTTTATATGGCCCAATCCAGTCTATCCCAATATTTGACGACCTTGGAGACGTCTCTGGGATATCCCTTATTTGTAAGGCGTCATCAGGGAGTCAGATTAACGGAAGCGGGAAAGCTCTACCTTGAATTTGCTTATCGAACAATCAATGCATATCATCAAGTCCAAGATGCTATGCAGGATATCAGTGAACTTCATAGTGGACAAGTCATCCTTGGTGTGAGCACCTTTAGAGGATCTTATCTGCTGCCACCCGTGATTACTGCTTTTGCCAACAAATACCCCGGAGTGCATGTCAATATTGTTGAGGGGGATTCTGTGGATCTAGAGTATATGCTGCAGCGCGGCGACCTCGATCTGGCTCTGCTTGTTCTCGGGAAAGCTGCAAAAAATCTTGACTCAGCGTTTCTTATGGACGATGAAATCTGTTTGATTGCGCATCCTCATCACCCCATTATGAAGAAAGTCAGGAAAGGGACTCGGCATAACCTTCAAGAGACGCCGCCTTGGTTCATTGATATCCATGAGATTTCGCAATATGAATTTATCTTAAGCGGCTATGATACCATCCTCGGGAAAAAAGCACGTGAAATATTTGCCCGCCATCATATTTCCCCGATTGTCCATAATGAAAATCTGTCTGCTTTGTTTGCGGCTTCAATGGGATCCGGGGGAATTGGCCTTGCCTTTACCTATTACAGCTCTCGGAGATATTTCCAGGGCGCTGAATTTATCTCATTAGGAAAAGATGGAACTTCTGTTGAGCTTTCGATTGCCATGCCAAAAGGTGGCTATCATTCTAAGGCCGCCTTGGCTCTTGCTGATGTGATGAAAGAAGTTTTGACTCTAAATCGGTAAACAAGATAAGAGCGATCTTCTATCTCAGCGCGAATGGTCGGTAGAGGGGTTATCAGTTGAAGGAAACGAAAAAAGGAAATCTTATTTATGTGAAAAATATTCGATACGGATTGAACGATATTATTGGCAGTAAAAAACTGAAAACACTTGAACTTACCTTGAAAAATGAGCTTAAAAAGCTTTAATGGGATAAATTTAGACAAAAATAATAAAATGGAACATTTCATAAGATATTAAAATAAAAATAGACAGATAATAATCCTGCCGCATTTCATCTGAATTGCGGCAGGATTATTTTTCGCTATAGGGCAATAATCAGCGGAAAAAGAAATAAAAATAATGGTGTTAGTTCTGATTTCTGGGCTTAAACAACCAAAAATGGCGATTTTAATGGATTTTGTATACTGTATCACTGAATTCAGTTTCTTATTTTTAAATAACTAAATCAGTTTGATGAATAATTTTAAAACATATAGTCATAAAATAAATAAATCCTAAGCTGATCGTTATATAATAGAGAGTAAATTTAATGACTTAGATAAAAGCGAACAATCAAAAATAGGAAAATGTGTTCCTGACCATTGCATATGTTACACTAAAGTAATAAAAAACCAAAAGATAAGCCGATCGCATGTGCTAAACGTTCAAAAATTTGCTTGCCTCTTTTGTCCTCGAGTATACTGGGTGCATCAAAGATGCATTCGACCTGTATACAACTTAAGAGGGAGGGAAAGTTGATGAAATTAACACAGGACCAGCAAGACCTATTGGATGGTAAATTTGGTGAGGGCGCAAAACTTGCCATGAAAGTCCAGGTTGCGATTGGCGAATCTTTTGGTGCGGAACGAATGGTCCCTATTACTAGAGCCCACGTAGCGCTAAGTAATCAGGACGCAGATCGCTGGCTTGCAGAAAAGCTTGCTGGATTAGGTGCTAAGTGCCGCGTTCGTCCGACGGTCAACCCCGGCTTTTGCCTAAGCTATTTTAAGAAGATGGGGGTTGTAACGAATAAGGACTACGAGGAGATGGAACGCACAGATAGGGCATATCGTGCATTGGGTGCTGAACTTAGCTATAATTGCACACCTTATATGGATACGAATGTTCCTTTGTTTGGCGAAATATGTGCCTTCTCGGAATCTAGTGCTACACCCTATGTGAATTCGATTTGGGGGGCTCGTTCCAACAGGGAAGGTGCAAATTCGGCACTCTTTGCTTCAATTACGGGGTATGTTCCTGAATATGGCCTTCTTCTTGATGAAAACCGTCATGGCAATATCCTCGTACAGGTCGAGGCGGATATTAAATGCGATGCAGACTACCATATCCTTGGTATGTGCGGGAAGAAGATTGGTCATGGGATTCCGGTTTTTGCCGGACTGCCAAAGAATATTACCAAGGAAGCGCTCCGCAACTTAGGGGCTGAACTCAATACATCTGGTTCCTATGATATGTATCATATTCCTGGATTTACGCCGGAAGCTCCTGATATCAAGACTGCCTTTGGAGGGAAGGAGCCTGAACGGGTCGTGACGATTACCAATGATGATTTGGCGGAGGTTCTTGAAAGCATTTCTCTTCCTGGTCATCAGCCGATTGATTTTGCCATGTTTGGCTGTCCGCATTTTTCTTTCCATGAATGTGATCACATCCTGAAACAGCTTAATGGTCGAAAACTTGCTGTCCCGATGTATATCCTTTCGGGTGAACATGTATGCGAGATGACCAAACGTACGGGAATCTATGATGAACTGGAGGCTCTTGGTGCCCATGTTATTCCTGATACATGCCCGGATCAGCCGTGCTGGCACTTCCTGAAGGGTAAAATCGGAATTACGGAATCCCCGAAATGTGCGTATTATCCGCAGCGCAGGGGAATCCGCTTTGTCATTCGCGACCTCGATACTTGTATCGAATCGGCCGTAGCAGGGGAGGTCAAATAACATGAAATCTTTTAAATGCCATAAAATCTCGGATGGCCGCAGCGAAGGGCCAGCTATCATTTCCACAGATGATGTCATGTTCTATCTGATTGACCCCAAAACGGGTGTTGTGATTGAAGAAGGACATAGCTTGGAGCACAAGAGTATTTCTGGTAAAATTATGATTTTCCCAAGCGGGAAAGGCAGTTCTGTTGTACAGGCTGACGGTCTTTTCCAGCTGATGAAGGAAAATTCCCAGCCCAAAGGCATGATTGTTGAACATCCAGAAACTGTGCTCGTAACCAGTGCGATTCTCTTTGAGATTCCTATGGTTTCTCAAGTTGAGCCCGAATTTTATCAAACCGTGAAGGAGGGAGACACTGTCATTATTGATGCTGATCATGAAACTGTGACCATTATGGATTGACCGATTCTATGAGTATTTGTTAAGGAGGCGTTCCCATGAAAAGAAGCAAACTGGTTTGTTTGTCCCTATCTTTGTTGGTAAGTATTGGTTTATTGGCCGGATGTGGCGGGGAAAAGAAAGAGGCCGGCAAGGCTTCTGAAACAGTTTTAAAAATTGGTCATGTAGAACCGGAAGACCGGTCTACCCATAAAGCACTCCTCAACTTCAAAAAGAAAGTAGAAGAACGGTCCAAAGGCAGTCTCAAGATTGAAATTTATCCAAATGGTGCGCTAGGCGGCGATGTTCAGCTTTCCGAAGCGGTTGCAACGGGATCGCTCGATATGGCCTTGCCTTCCACGTCTGTTCTGACAACCTATAATGACGAATTCGGTGTCCTTGACATGCCTTACCTATTTAAATCCAGCGAAGCCGCATTTAAGGCGCTCGATGGTGATGTAGGGAAGGAACTTAACGGGAAGATTGCCTCCAAGGGAATCGATATTCTAGGGTATTCCTATAATGGCCCTCGGAGTACAACGAGCAAGGTGAAACCAATCGTAACGCCAGAAGATTTGAAGGGACTTAAGATGCGCGTCATGGAAAGTCCAATCTTCATCGATTTTTATAAAACGCTGGGTGCTAATCCGACTCCGATGAGCTTTACGGAACTTTACACAGGACTTCAGCAAGGTACGGTAGAAGCTCAGGAAAATCCACCATCCCTGACTTTTGCCAATAAGTTCTATGAAGTTCAGAAGTACTCCACTATTGATGAACATGTTCATAACTTCTTGGCGTTCCTCATTAACGATGCGAAGTTCAAATCCCTTTCTGCCGACAACCAGAAGATTCTGCAGGAAGAAGCAAAAGCATATGTAGATGAACAGCGCAAGATGGAACTTGCAGATAACGAAAAGGCCATCAAAGATCTGGAAACGATTGGCAAGCTGCAGACCAACATACTGACAGCTGATCAGAAATCTGCTATGAGAAAAGCCCTGCAGCCTATGTATGACAAGTATGAAGCTAAGTTTGGTAAGGCGCTCTTTGACCTGTGTGAAAAATATAATCAATAAGTAGGGAATAGGGGCTATTGAGGCGTCTGCTTCATAGTCCCTCTATTAGAAGGAGGACTGCTATGAAGGCCGTACTCAATAAATGGACCTATATTGAAGAAAAGGTCCTTATTGGAAGCCTGATATTCAACACCTTATTGATCTTTCTCCAAATCATTATGCGAGGTGCCTTTAATTCCTCCCTGTCTTGGTCTGAGGAATTATCCCGCTATATCTTCATTTGGCAGATTTGGCTTGGGGCTGACCTTGCCTTTGCTTACGGAGAACATATCAAAGTGGAGATGATCTATAATTGGCTTCCTGGTGAAAAAGCAAAAAAATATGCTCAGAATTCTTGTAGAGGTGCGTGGCTTGCTTTTAACATTTTCTTGGTGGTAAAGGGCGCTGACCTCTGTCAGTCCATGGTTTCCCGAAATACCCTTTCTTCTGGGATGCGGGCACCTCTTGTTTATGTATATGCGGCATTGCCTGTGGCATCCTTCTTTTTAAGCCTGCGCTTAGTATACAGCTTGTATACTCGCTGCGTGTCCCAAAATAATGGGCGGGAGGGATAATCATGGAAGCTGTATTTTTGTTTGGACTCTTTATTTTATTGCTCATGCTCAGTGTCCCGATTGGGTACGCGATTGGTATGGTAACCCTCGTTACTATGCTGCATTTTACATCCATGCCGACACTTATGATTGCTCAAAACAGCATTGCTGGTGTGGACTCGTTTCCTCTTTTGGCCATCCCCTTTTTTATGCTCGCTGGTAACCTAATGAGCGGCGGCGGGATTGCAAAACGCTTGGTCAACTTTTTTGAATGCTTTATTGGGCATATTACGGGTGGACTTGGTATGGTCACCATTATTGTCTGCATGTTTTTTGCAGCAATTTCCGGTTCTGCAGTAGCAACCGTATCGGCAGTGGGGGCTTTCATGATTCCCCAAATGGTGGAGCATGGTTATAGCAAGCCTTTTTCCGCTGCACTGACTGCAGCGGCAGGAACCATCGGGGTTATTATTCCTCCTTCTGTTCCTTTTGTCATTTATGGTGTGGTTTCAGGCGCATCCATTACCAGTCTTTTTACAGCAGGCTTCCTTCCAGGCATATTAATGGGCGTCGCCCTTATGATTGTGTGCTTTATTGTTTCGAAAAAACGCGGCTATCGAGGCAGCACGGAACCACCCAGTGCCAGTGTCATTTGGGTCACGTTTAAGGATGCAATTTGGGCCATTCTTTCCCCTGTTATCATTTTAGGCGGTATCTACTCCGGTAAATTTACGCCGACGGAAGCAGCCGTTATATCTGTTGTTTATTCCTATGTCGTAGGGCGTTTCGTTTATAAGGAACTGGATGGATCTTCCACCTATAAGGCGCTCAAGGATGCCATTGTTATCAACGGGGCGACGACGTTCATGGTTGGTCTGTCGACCGCCTTTGCCGCCCTCTTGACCATGGAACAGATTCCGATGAAGATTGCCGGGTTCATTACTAGTATCAGCCAAAATGGATTCGTCATTCTCCTTCTCATCAACCTGCTCCTGCTCCTTGTCGGTATGTTCATTGACAACATTCCTGCAACCATCATTTTGACGCCGATTCTGTTGCCGATTTGTAGGAAATTTGGCATGAGCCCCATTACCTTTGGCATCATGTTGACCATGAATCTTGCCATTGGGTTCTGCACACCGCCTTATGGCATCAACCTTTTTGTTGCAACAGCCATTTCAAAGGTCAAAATGGAGGCCTTGTCAAAGGAACTCATTCTGCTGATTGGTGCGCTGATTCTTGTTCTCGGCGCGGTTACGTATATTCCATCGGTTACGACCATTTTCTTGAAATAAGGAGGGTAACTTATTATGCTGATTTGGATCATTGACGAAGAATGGAAAGACTATGATGTAGAAAAAGAAGTGCTTGAAGCAAAGTATCCAGGTGTTGAAATTCGTCGTTCCACTTATGATTATGAAAAGGATCTGAAGGAATTTGGCTATCGCGCGGACGGGATTCTTGCTCAAGTGTATGCTTCCATTCCTAAAAGTACTATTGATCGCTTGGAAAACTGCAAAGGCATTGCTGTGTATGGCGGCGGTTATGATCGCATCGATGTCGCTGCCGCACGGACTAAAAATATTTCTGTAACCAATATCAGTGGGTACTGTGCAGAGGATCTTGCGGACTATGTTGTCGCAGCTATGTATTTTGTCAACAAAGGGCTGGCTTTTTACAGCCGTACGGTTGTAGAAGATGTCAAGGCGGGGAAATGGGGGGCCATGGCGGCTCTTTCACCGGTACACCGTCTTGAAAACCAGACGCTGGGTATTGTAGGATTGGGTGTTATTGGAAAGACAGTAGCCAAACGTGCTCAAGCACTGGGTATCCATGTCATTGCTTTCGATGACTTCGTAGACAAAAAAACGATGTCCAATCTTGGCGTTGAAAAAGTTTCTTGGGAAGATATTTTCAAGCGGTCTGATTATATTAGTGTTCATCTAAAAGGCTGTGATGAAAACACGGATAAGATCGATGCGGCAGCACTTTCCTATATGAAAGATACCGCTTGGCTTATCAACACTTCCCGTGGAAAGGTCGTCAGTGAAGATGCTTTGATAGATGCGGTTAAAAGTAAAAAAATTGGCGGGGCCATTCTCGACGTTATGAAAACAGAACCCCCTGCAGGGGATGAGCCCATCCTCCATGTTCCTAATATCTATGTAACTCCGCATGTATCATATATTTCCATTGAATCTTTCAAGGCACTGAAGGACCGAGCTTTGGAAAACTTGGAAAATATGCTTGCTGGAAAGAGACCTCGTGACCTAGTGAATTGATGACACCTGAGCGGTGGGAATTGGAGGCGATAATGAACACTCCCTATAAAGCAAGAAAAATCAAGAAACTGTCCCTTGCAGAAGAGGCTTACAACTATCTGAAGGAGCAGATTATCAGTGGAAAGATTCATCAAGGGGATGTCATTACAGAGCAATCCATTGCCAACGAACTGCGGATTTCAAGAACACCGGTCAAAAATGCAATTAGCAAGCTCGAAAGTGAGAATTTTGTTACGACCCTAAATGGCCGGGGAACACTTGTTAATGTACTGTCTATTGCGGATATGAGAGATATCTATAACGTGAGGACTGTTCTGGAAGTCTTGGCGCTTGAAACAACGATTCATAACTTGAGTGAAAAAATGGTTCAGCAAGCGTGTGAGAGTTTTCAAAATGCATTGGCGCTCTATAAAAAAGACAAGAGCCTTGTATCTCCGGAAATGATGTATGAACTCGATAACCAATTTCATAACATGATTGTCGATTATACATCTAACCATTATATTCGGCGGTTAATGCCCAGCTTGTCAGAACGCATCAATGTCAGGCAATTGCAGGCATACCAGATTACAGATACCTTTGAAACCAGCACGAAGCAGCATCTTGAGATTTTGGAAGCCATCGCAATGAAAAATCTGGCAAGGGCAAAACTTCTTCTGGAAGAACACCTAAAATGGTCATTTGCTGTTATGTTTGATGCATTATTACAAAGATACCAGAAAAATAATATGTGAAGTTTCCATTCTGAGTTGGTCTGGAAACGAACAAGCCGGTCATTGCAGCAGCGCTGCAATGACCGGCTTGTTTGTGCGCCCAGCATGGGCGCACTCTTAAAGGTGAAAGTTCCTAGACTGCCCTTGTCGTGGGAAAGTCACAGCCGAACACCAAAGGCAACACCGTGAGGTGGAATCTGAAGGAAGGTGCAGGCAAATCTCTGACCTGACGAACAGAAACCGCATAAGGGCAATTCGGGATAGATAAAGCTACCAAACAGACCGAAGTCCCATAACGACTCGGAATCCCAAAGGGTAGATGCGGCAGGTGAATGGAGAGAAAGAGTGCGTTCTTACCCGGGGAGGCCTCACGGACATGGCCGGAGCCATGAAATTGGCGGCCGTGGCCCAAAAGACGGTATTCCTACCGAAGGAAAAAGCAAGGCCGTCGCTGGGGGAAAGAAGGCTGCTTAGCCATAGCCAAGGTCCTTGCGGGCCTGCAAAATGAAGAGCTGGAAGCAGCACTGTCCAGCAAGTTCAAGCCCGTAGAAGCCCCGAAGAGCGCGGAGCTGCGAAAAGCCTTGAGGAGCGCGCTGAAGAAATCTCCCATGGTTCCACATGTAGGAATTAGAAACAGGGGAATTGGTGCGTATACGGCCAGCAGTACAGCCATAGGTCACTTAAGCTCCATTTTCCGTATTTATTTAGGCTGCAACACAATCTTATAGGGGTCTCCCGAGAAAATGTTGACACATACCGAATTGGGCCTATGATGTTGAAGTATGACGAATTTATTTAAAATAAAATATACAAAATTCTTGACAATCCCAGTTTCCGGGTCACGAAGTGGATAGTAACGCTGGTTGTCATAGTTTGTCATTTTAAGACCTCCGATTTTCGATTTTTCGAACGGGAGATCTCAAAAGGGCGCAGTTATCCTATAGAAAGAGAATGCAGTCCTCCGGTTTTTTCCAATTCGGATTGCAGCTTTCTTGCTCATCAGATAGCTGTGTACATATTTACTTGACTGTCGAATAAAGCGCGCCATCGTTGATCAGACGATGCATTACGCGACAGATGCTTCATTCAAAACGCAAATCAAATATCCATATCTAGAATAGAATGTTTGATATTTGGTTCACTTCGTGCCATAATATTTACGGTTGTTTTTTTGCACCCAAAGATATGTTAGAGTACGCTTTTTTGAAGCTGAGACCAGTATATAAAATGGGTATCTTCAGTTTGGGTTTTGTTTGGTTCAACGTGGTCCAGAGCGGTTCAAATCTTACGGAGAAAGGAGACGGAGGGGTTTGTATTTTAGGACACTTTTTCAATATTGAAGAAGCACATGGCCGACGGCGATGATGTGCCGTATTTTTTCCGTGAAATTATGGCGATGATTACGACTATTACTGAAGAGGAGTGGGGATCGAGTAAAGATCCATCCGTGAAGACAAAGGATGAGACCCTGCGCAATTATGCTAAACGAGGTCTGTCTAAGAAACTCGCTCAGACGATTGCCTACAGACTTACTCCGGAAATTCTTATAAAAAGAATCAACGAAAGAAATAAGACGCAACGGTCTTTGATGGCGGACGATCTGCGAGGATATGACGCTGCAATAGATGCTGATAATGTTGGAGAAAAAGTTGCTGCATGGATGGTAGAAATAATTCAAACAACGGCAGGTCTTGTTAAACAGGATGAACTTGAAAAGCAAAAACAGCAGAAGCAAGCGGCTGAACTAAAAAATAAGTTCGGAGAGTACCTGCTTACAGAATCAGCAGGATTTTGTCCTAACTGCGGAAGAGAACTCACTGTTTCAAAGGATGGCCAAACAGAGAAGGTAAAGGTATATGAAGTTAGTCTCATAGACAAAAGCGTGGAAGCAAAGGCGGAGAACCTTCTTGCTATGTGCCCTATGTGTCATGCGACATATCTGATTGATGACAACAAAAAGATCTGCAAAGAGTTGCAAGACAAAAAGAAGGCTCTTACAACCTATAGGCAGAGCGTTCGGTTACTGGATGATCTCCCTTTTGAAAAAGGAATCACCGGTATCATTATCAGAATTAAAAAGCTTAAGGAAAAAGACCTGATTCAGGCGGCACTTGATCCGAAAGAGCTGGGCAAGAAGATTGATCCAGCACAGGACTTGGTACTGTATTTGTCAGTGAATAATTATGTACCATATATTTTCTGAAAATACACGAAATTATGACCAGTCTTGATCAGAGAAAAGTCATTGATTATGAAGAAGTTCAAGATCAGATGAAGGCAATTTACCGTCGCCTAAAGAAAGCAAATAAAAGTAAAATGGAAATATTTATGGAGATTTCTAACAAGGTACATGGGGTGACTCTTCAGGATGATATTTTTGTCAGATTGTCGTTTCTTACTTTATACAAAACTGCGAGGTGTTCTAATGCTCTTACCGAATAAATTGTATTCATATGAAAATAGCACTTTGGCTCTAATACCAAAGGTGCTGAAAGAACTTCAATAGGGTTCGAAGATGGTGAAAGATTTATATAACAATTTGAAACCGTCACTTGTGAAATGTACCCTCTTTACTGGACACCCAGTAAGGAGGGTACATTTTGCGTTATACGACTGAATTTAAGCTGATGTGTGTAGAACTTTATCGTCAAGGTAAGTGGGTAAAAACACCTAAAGGAATTAAAACAGCAAATTTTCGTAACAAGATTCGTACTTGGAATCGTATCGAACAGGCTGGCGGACCGGAAGCATTGTGTCACAAAGCACATTACAAGGCATGGTCCCCAGAGGAGAAACTTGAATTGGTTTCACAAGTAAATGCCGGACAGTCAATGATGGCTGTCGCCTGTCAATATGGTATGAGCTATAGTCTTTTGTACCAATGGGTTCGTAAATACAGAGAAGAGGGGTATAATGGGCTCGTAAGTAAAAAGAAAGGTCAGCATAGAAAGGATCAGCCCATGAAAAGAAATACGAAGAGCCCCAAACCATTAAATGAAAGTGAACGGGAAGAATTAATTCGTCTGCGCGCAGAGAACGCCTACATAAAAGCGGAGAATGCTGTAATAAAAAAACAAATCGCCTTGAGACGACAAAAATGGGCTGCGCAGCTCAAGGCAAAAAGGCAGCAATCATCCAGGAACTCCGCCAGGAAGGACACCCGTTAAAGTACCTGTTAAAATTCTCGGGATTAGCGAAGTCGACCTACTACTATGAATTGAAGCGTACCGATCGTGTAGAAGAAAGAAACAAATCAATTACGGAAACAATCTGTCACATATTCGAGGAAAATAAGCAGAGATATGGTGTTCGGCGCGTTTGTCACGAGCTGGTGAACCGCGGCTTCCATATCAATCACAAACGGGTGCAGCGTATCATGCATGACCTGAAGCTGTTTGGCAAGCGTCCGAAAGAAAAGTACCATTCGTATAAAGGAGAAGTCGGGAAAGTGGCCGGCAACATCATCCAGAGAAACTTTAAAGCGGACAGGCCACTGCAGAAATGGACAACGGATGTAACACAGTTTCATTTCTCATGGGGAAAATGCTACCTTTCCCCCATCCTGGATATGAATACGAACGAAATCATCTCCTATGATTTATCGATGATTCCTAATCTTAACCAAATCAAAAGGATGCTGAACCGAGCTTTTAAGAAATTCAGGAATTTACAGGGTTTAATTATGCACTCGGATCAGGGATGGCAGTATCAGCATGAATATTACAGAAGTGAATTGAAAAAGCATGGAATTATACAGTCAATGTCGCGTAAGGGCAACTGCTATGACAACAGTATTATGGAGACCTTTTTTGGTCGGATGAAAAATGAAATGTATTACGGAAGCGAAAAAGAATACACCTCGTTCAAGGTATTTGCTAAAGCAGTGAAAGAATACATTCATTATTTCAACAAGGAAAGGATTCAGAAAAAAACAAAATGGATGCCTCCCGAAATATATCGGGAAACATCCACTAATGCCATTTAACTAATTTATATGCGTCC